>JACCDP011043075.1_pt1 | contig 29464 bp, 20 predicted proteins | sample 7445841 | NCBI WGS metagenome assembly JACCDP01 (sample SAMN15323441, study PRJNA562643) | freshwater metagenome | isolation source: river surface water | place: USA:Blue River Watershed | collected 2017-08-17 | reverse complement strand
TAGCGATCATTGGTTGTACACCGATACCCTCAGGATTCAAATCTAAACCTTCATACTGTATTTGTAGAGATTCAGGAACGATTTTGGAGTGCCAGAAATCACCAACCCTTAACATCAAGATCGGTGGTGTTCCGAATGATGTATTAACGGCATTGTTGTATTGAAGCGTCTGATTACCTTGTTTGTCAACAGATACTGTTGGAATAGTATCACCAGGTCTCATACACTGTTGTAAGAATGTAAGTCTCGAGTTCAAACCCTCGGGCGTTATCGAGTGAAACGCCGGATGGAAGAACTTAAGTTTTTCTTTTAAGTTATCATAAACCATCGGAGTTTCTTGTTTGATAACCTCGAAGTAATCACACTCGGTAAGTAAATTACGAAGAACTCGTTTTGTAATATTGTCTCTCAAAACGGTTTCATCCGTAATAACTTGTTGTGTTACGGTTTTTCTATCAACATTTGAACTAACTTGCTCCACCACTTTAGGATCCGTTGGGTCAACTCTTGAAGGTGGTTTTACAGGTGTAAGGTCCTTCACATTGATGTCTCGTATTCCAGTTCTTCGACATGCCATAGCTTCAACAGAATAGATCTTGTTGTTTGACAGGGCTAATGAGTCGGCAAACTCTTCAGTACATCTAACAGGGGCAAATGATGAGGTTCTACTAACGGGTGTTACCACCGCTTCTTCACCTAACGTAGCTCCCGTTACCAAAGTCAATCTACCTGTCCCGATGTATTGACCTAACTGTTGAAATCCAGTAATGTATTCAACAACAGAAAGCATTCTTCTTTGAGATAGAGCCACGTTGTAAACGTTTGATGCGGGTGCAGATGCACTACTTTCTAATACTAATTCGGCTTGGAAATATTGATTGTTCCTTAAGTTATCATTGAGTTTTACTAACATCTCATCCAACTGAGATTTATTGTCTTCAATGACTTGTGAAAAGAATAACGCAACCTCTTGTGGGTCAGCAGCATATTGTTGATATCTTTGTTTTGTTGTTGTTGAAGTGTAAGCGTTATAATAAATCTGATAGGGGTCTACAGGCACACTTGGTTTAGGTATATCATTGTCAAAATAATATGCCATCGAAATGTATTTCTTGAAATCATCGTTAGTACCCGTCTGAGCGGTATTAGGCGACGTATTTGTATTACCCCCACCAGGACTTCCATTTGCGGAAGTAGATCCATCTCCTGTCTGAATCGTATTAGTCAAATATCTAACTTCCTCAGTCGTAATGTCTTTATATTGTATCTTTTTCTGTATTTCAAACAAATCATTTGGATTGATTGTGTAGTATCTCTGTGCAAGTTCGTATAAATCATATTTTCTACAACCAGCAAAGAACGAATCCAAAATACTATCAACACGAGACTTTGTCGTTTCATCTGACAATACTCTATTAACAATCAAGTTCAGAACCGATGGATGATCAACCACAATACTCCAACTCAAGTTACCAGTTCTTGAAGTGTTATTGTAGGTATATACAGGTTCAGGGCGACCAATAAAGTCTGTGGTCTTAAATGCAGATCTCACACTCTCAGAAAAAGTTAATCCATAAGGTGGGAACCACATAACCCTACCTCCGTTAGGTCCTCTTTCACAGACAGGTAAATCCGCCCAAGTGAAACCGGGTCTATTAGAGGTCCTCCAAGCTAGGTTCTCGATAGAGAACATATATTTTTTGGCATATCCGTCAATACCTGGTATCAGGTTAGTTGACGCTTGTCCACCCTCCATTTTGTTTGGTGCGATATTCAAGTTATAAGTCTTATCCAAAATTGAATAAGCAAACTTTCTACCTTCAGTGGTCATTCCATCAGTTTTTTGTAAGTCATTATACTGAAGGTATGGTGTATCCTTTGTAAAAATTCTACAATACTCAGCACCTCTTTCTTGACCTACTTCACCAATATATCTTATAACTTTTGAACCTTTTGTGATTTCTTTATAACCGTCATTGAAAACTTTAGAAACTTGGTCTATGGCATTACCAACATGTTGAAGTCTTCTACCTCCTCTTGGTTGAGAATCGATGATACGTTGTGTATCATCCATAATAGAACCTTGTTTAAACGTGAAATTTGTAGATTCTGTTGGTTGATAACCCGCAGGACTAAAATCAGGATCTTCCGAGATAGCCTCACCACCAGGTCCAACATATTTTCCCGCGTTACCTTTGAACTTTGGTGATACCCAAGTAAATCCACCTTCAACACTACCCTGACTAATTAGCGAACTAGCGTTAGCACCCAATCTGAGTGCCTTACCAGGACCCTCGTATAACTCAGCAATTTCATTAGGTCCATAAACAGGTGCTTTAACCTCTCTACCAAATTGATCCACGGGAAGGTCGCCAACTGGTGATAAAATATTACTTGGCTCTGAATTGACAGAACCTATGTAGTAATCACTATTTCTTTCTCTAGCACCCCTAAGAACCCCCGCAACACGATCAAAAATTGTTCTATCATAACCAGGTTTGAACTGGTTGTATTCTAAGTTTTTGAACAATAAAGATTTTTGACCCGATCCCGTATTTTCTAAAAATAACTGAGAACCGCTCTTATCTGATCCGGCTAAACGAGCAAAAAATCTACCAATCCCTGAAAATAGATTTGCTCCCGCGTAGGCTCCAGCAATCTGTTGTGTCGTAGAACCTATCCTTGCAGGTGTTTGAAAATAATCTCCAGGTATTGTTGAAAATGGAGCGTAGGTTCCTGAAAGTCTATTGATAATCTGTGCGGCACCTCCAACTAAGTTAGGAGAAACTGTGATTGTATAATTCGGTTCAAGTAAGGGGACTCTTCCCGTTAAAAGTGCATAGATATCTTCACCACCATTAACATTTAAAAAGTTGGCACGACCTATAGTTTCTTGTTCTATTTGTCTTTGAATATTCCTTTGGACTTGTAACTTGTAAAATCCCGACCCAAGTTTTGCCAAATAAGAGTCACTGGACAACAAACCATTAGATCCTAACGGGTCATTTTGTAACAATAATGATATTGCACTATATGACGATGGATTAAAGTTAGGGTAAGGTTGTGCGTTTGTGGTTCTACCATTGTTTTGTTGTAGAATTTCCAAACTTGTGAAAAACTCCGCAGAATCCAATAACTGATCCGTTGATGCATATGCATTCAAGGGTTTCCAAGCACCTTGGACACCAGGAAATCCTTGCAAAGCCGCTTGGTAACCCTGAGCTAACTTGTCCGCATCATCATAACCATACTCCCCCTCGTTCGAATTTGTATTCCTTAACGTATTAACATCTCTTACTTGTGTATAACCACCCCACTGTCCATACTGGTTGAGTGGATATAAGTTGTTGGCAAATGTTGGAACATCTATAAGAGCATCAGGAGAATCTGTAGGTGATAAATCTCTTAAGATTGTTTCGTAGTTAATAGGGGGGTTTGCCCCTGTGGGGGATTTTTTATAAGGCACCAAGTTCCTTACAATAAGTTTTTTTCTAAAAACTTCTGAACTGGGAAAATCTAATGGACTTGGCATTCCTTTTTATTTATAAATAGGTTTTATTGACTTTTCATCAAGGTCTTCTTATGGGTCTGTTTTGTTTTTCCATTTCCTCTTGGACTACCAACGTCATTTTTTCTTTAAATGCCTTACTATTGATATAATCTGAAAGAGCTTTTGTATCTAATCCTTGTTGTCCCTCTACTCGTATTGTGAATGTTCCACCGAAATTAACATTTTTGTTTTCTGTTGTTGTAGTACTTTGACCTCTTTCATAACCAGGTAACAAGTCTTTCATTTTTTCCATTGCATTTTGCATGTACTGTTCCTCAACAGACCTTGGACCTCCTGAAAAATTAAGATTGTCTAAATAAGTTTGTAATCTCGACGCAACCTCAGTATTTTCAATATCTGTTTTGAGTTTCTCATACGCCTTTTCGAGTGCTTGAGCATCTCCCGCTGCAGCATCCATGATAAGTCCCTTTAAGGTATCACCCACACCTTCAAAAAGTTCTCTCATTTCCCTACCAGAAGGTAAAACACCTTCTCTATAAGAACCACCAACCGCAGTATCAAATAATCTTCGTGATGCTTCAGTAAGACGGATTAGACCTTCTTGTCCCGCAAGAGAATACGCCAACTGAAGTGGGAGGGCTTTGATATCTCTTGACATCATGTCCGTTAAACTCAACTGAGATCTGGCAATATCTTCAACGGTTTTAGGTCTGCTTTCCTGTATCTCTCTAAGTTTTTGGAACTCATCCTGAGTAAGGTCAGCTAGTCTTTTCTGTTCTAATGTTCCCCTTTCGTTTTGAAGTTCGACATAGTACTCACCACCTTCACCCATCTTAGCCATGTTAGCAACGAGCATTTTGTCTTCCTCCGAAGCGTCAATACTAAAATCTATCTCAGACAATCTTCTGTCCAAGTCTGCAGCAGCAAGTGCTGTTTTGGACATTTGCTCAAAGGATATACCTGTTTCGGTTGCCAGTTCTTTCATTAACCTTACACCACCAGGATTAATTCTAAATGAATTTGTCTTTTCATCAAAGTAAGTGAACTGCTTTGTCATCTCTATTAGAGAATCCTGCAATCCACCAGGATCATTGATTGACTTATCCATCAATACAAAAGGATCAACTAAATCACCCGCCATCACTCCCAATCTTTGGAATGCAGATGCCATTCTGATAGCTCCGTCCGGGTTCATTACGTCCTCAGCAAACTTTGCTGTTGTACTCATATCAAACCTCAACATAGATGCTTGAGCAGCCATCTTAGTAAATCCCACCACACCATCTTCAAAGTTGAAACGATTCATCAACTCCATTTGGCGGGTCATATCGGTTACTATTTCAGTGGCATTTAAACCAATACTTTGAACATAAAGAATAGAATCTTGTAAATTTTCAGCTACGTTGGATATCTCAAATCCCGCTTCCATGAAACGGGTAGTAATCAACTCAATATCAAAGTCACCCAAAGCTTTAGACGCTGCGGTAAGTTCTGTGATTGTTTCAGTTGTAGCAACTAAATTCCTTCTTGCACCCGCAGCTATTCGGATTATAGTATCCCCGATCTCATTAACGTCACCACCAACTCTAATGACACCGGCAACACTATCTGATATGGCAGTTGAAAACTCCGTAGCACGTAATCTTCCTTCAGTAAACGATTTGTTTACCTGATTAATTTCATCATATAGACGAGAAACGGTTTCAGTTACATTACCTAATGTCGGTATTACATTCTGCCATTCCCCCAATGCGGATTTTAAATCATCTATATCACCAGGTTCGTTAGCCATTCAAAGTTTTTCTTAATAAATAGATTTTCAGGAGTTTTTTTGTTGGTTGTTTTCCTCTATCCACTTGTCCAACAAATATTTTCTCATAAAAATGGGCATTGACAGGAAATCTGAATAAGAAATATTCAGAAGTTTTGTCAAATAATAATATTCATCTAATTGACCTTTCCTATACTCAGAAGAAAGGGCGAAAAAATTCGACCCCAAAACCTACATTCACTGTAAGTTTTTCTCCGGACGGGGCCATAACACTTCTTCTCATATCGAGTTTTGGTTCATTTTCATTCATGAAGTTTTTGATGAACTTAGAATCGGCAATAGGCATTGATTCTATGAACTTTGCAATTTCTCCTTTGTCTTCTGAACCTCCAATGGAAACTATTTCTCTTTGAAGTCTCCATGTTCTTCTAGGAACAACCCTACCTTGTGGGTAAGTGTCAGCCATGTTTCCGATTTCTGAAATCTGTGCGTAAGTAAGAGGTCTCAACTTAACAGTTGTCTGAGAAGTTGGTAGTTGGACCGTAAAAGTACCATCCTCAGAAGGTGTTTGACCTTTGATAATACTCAACTCATCCAATCTAACTTTTGTTTTAAAAGGTTTGTTAGTTGAGGGGTCTGTTAAGTTTAACTCCATTTCAGGACCAAAAGCGGTGTTTCTTAGGAAAATCAAAATTGCTTCAATATCACCTTCAATCAATTCATCAGGTCTTAAATCGGATTCGAAAATCTTAGCCCTTAGAAGATTAATTGTCATATCAGCACCGCCCGCCATAAGAATGTTCTCATCCGAAGCAGTAAGGTAACCGACTTTTAATGACTTTTTTTTATTTTTGTAAAAAACACCACCCGAAGGTAATGGTACCACGTCGTGTGGTATCGAAAAATCTTGTTGTGAGTATTGTTGTGTATTCTGATCCATAAAAAAAACCGTAGAGTTTGGCTCTACGGTTAAAAATATTTAGTTTAAAAACTTTGTAAAGACTATTAGTAAATCAAAACACAACGATCCATTCTTAAAGATGCTGAAATCGTAGCTAAGTTGTCTTGGTTGTACGCTAAGTTGTTGAAGTTTACGTCAGTCAAGAAAGTACCATAAAGAATCCACTTTTCAACAACAACACCTGTTGGGTCCAACATTTCCAAATCAATGTCTTTTTTGTAACCCGCAGCATAACCCATACGTCCTGTTACAGATTCGGCGTGTAAACGAACCCATTCCATAAGTGCCTGTGCTGCTGAAGGTCCGATTGGGTCACGGAAAGTAACAGGAATTGGTTCCCAGTTAAATCTTCCTGCAACGAAGGTTGACGTGTTCAAAAATGGTATTTCAGTAGAACCGATTCTTATGTGTGGACGAGCGGTAGATTCTACAAACCATTCATTTATACCCAAGTTTGAGGGGAATCTCAAAATGAACCTGTTTTGTCTTTTGGGTTCATAGGGTATGGGCATTTTCATTAATAAATCCGCCATAGTACTTTCTTTCTTTAGTTTTTTTTATTCTTACTAATAAATAGTGAGTAAGTGAAAATTTTTCTCTTTACTTAATTTTTAGAAAATTTATATCTTCACTAGGCACTTAACTAGTATTCTTTTTTTATTCCTCCTTTAGTAGAGTATGTTTTTATTGGTTCATCTAGTTTTTCAAAATGCTTCTTCATAACTTCTACATTACGTTCATCATCATCTGAAAATCCTATAGTTGGCACTGGAACTGGAGCAAACTTAAATGCCATATCTTTCTTTAAGAATGCTTTTTTGTGTAATAAAGCTGCCATCGCTTTTACGTACAACACAAAATCTTCCATAGCTTTTACTTTGAGTTGTTCAGGTTTAGACGCCGCAGCCTCTTCACCAAAACTCACAGGGTGATAACGGTTCATCTCTAAATAAGATTTGATCAACTCACTATTACCCATCTCTTCTTCACCTGCAAACTCACGATACTTTTTGAGATTTTTTATAAGCTCATCTTTGTCTAATCCCTCGTAGTTTCTAACAATCATATTGTAAATCGCCTCTTTGATCGTGTTTGGGTTGTGACCCCTTGCAGTGATTATCGCAAAAATGGACCCGTTATTTACCGCTTCTACAAAATCTTCCCACGCAGGACCGGGTTTAGCCCTTAAAGAATCTACTAAGAACTCTTTATCACCCTTTACAGTAAAGTCTCTAAATGGGTCTTCAGCAAATCCAACAATAACGTCACCTTTGTAGGAAAATGGTTCATTTCCAATTTTTTCACGAATCAATGCAAAGTCCTCGGTTGAAATTCCAACTTCATCACCGTCTTCTGTGAGAGCATAAATCTTAGTCGGCATATGAACAATGTTGTCGTCCCAATCAAAAGCATAATACTTTAAATCAGGAGTACCGTCTACAATTTTTTCTAAGATAGTTGTCTTCATTTTGTTTTTTGGCTAAAAAGGGGGGTGTAAATCACCCCCCAAAGTTATTAAATATTTTCGAAAGATGCTCCTGTTGGAGTGATCAAGAACTCAATGTCAATGAATTCAAGAGCTTTCGTTGGTTTCAAGTAAATTTTACCTGTCAAAGTGTTTCTATCCAAATCTTCAGGTGAAGAACTTACAGTTACTCGGAAGTCGTAAAGACCACGATCTCTTCTGATTGCATCTAAGATTGGGTTAACCGAATCCAAGAACTGTTGTCTAACTAACTCATCGTTTTGTTCGAACAACAATCTAACAGCAACCGCCGAAATAAGCTTTCTTGCTTGAAGTAATAATCTTCTAACATTTAATCTGTTAAGTGCAGAATCTCTAACTTGAAGAGTTTTATTACCCCAAATAACCGTTCCTACATCAGAGAAAGTTGCGATTGGATTGATACGACCTTGATAAAGAGTATCTCTATCTTCTTGTGTCAACTTCAATCTTGCTTTAACTGAGTTTACAAGACCTCTTGTGTAACCCGCAGACGCGAACCATGGGAATGAGATGTTATCAGTTAACGCTAAGTTTCTACAAACTTGCCCTGTAGCAGGGATGTAGATTTGGGTGTTGTTTACAGTATCTCTCTCCAAAATCCATGGGTAGTAAGTTGCAGTGTAAGAAGAATCTATTGCGGTTTGATCCAAGTTATCGACAGCAGCTTGCGGATAGATAATCTCATACTGACTACCAGCATCTGGTGTGTACATGTTGTAATCAGGTGTTGTGGTGATGTAAACAGAATCTGCTCTTTCGTTTTCTACCATACCGATTGCTAACTCAACAAGATTACTGTTGTTAACATAATCAATACCCGGTGTTGCAAACACGTTGATATTTGTTGATTCAGGATTATTGAATGAAAGAATACCCAATAGGTACGCGTAATAGTCTGTGTTAGCAAAGTCCTGAGTGTTGTTTGCAACTACAATACGCTTGAAGGTACCATCACCCGAAGCAGTTGGGTATCTTTGAGTCGCAGTAGAACCTTGTAAGTAACCCGATGCACCCAAGGCGAATCTATCTTGGTTAGTTCTAAACGTTCTGTAAGCATCCCAACCGTCGAAACCTCCTTGGAATACAAAAGAGAATTTACGAGAGTATAAGAAGTAGTAAGGGTTATCCTGACTTGTTGGTTCAGCGTCAAAACTTGCCACACCACAAACAAATGCTGGTGTACCACTCGTAATCTGTGTATTACCGATTGTAACAACGGTAGCGCCTGAGTCCATGTGGAAACCTTGTGTTTGATAGTTCCAAGGTTCAGAAGTAGTTGCAATATTCCAGTTAATAACAGGATTTTGTTTTCCTTTGTACTGAAGTAAGTCAGAATCAACACCAAACTGAGATGAAATACCCAAGTAAGTTCTTCTTACAATATCACCATTCGATGTTACACTGTTAACTCCGTAAGGAGAACCGAAAGGTGGATCCCAAATAACTTGTCCTGGGAAATAATATTCATTCTTTATGATTGCAAAAGGTGAAGGGTTCGATGGACTTGCATAAACTCTGTTTTCCAAACCACGGAAACCACAAGGTAATGCATCAATCGGAGCTTCGTCTGACATTTCTACCATCACAAAACTAGAAACCAATGGGTACTCACCATCGAAAGAACCGATTTTTTTACCAACAAAACTATTAGAACCAGGATCCATTGTACAGTTAGTGAACTTTTCATAAACAACAGGATTCTGATCTGTGTCAAAGAAGTCACGAACTAAAACATCAAAAGTTTGGTTAGCGAAAGATATGTTCGCAATAGAAAGTTTAACCTCAGTGTTTGCCGAGTTACCATCAGAAATTGTTCTAAATCTAAACAAGTTATAAACCTTGTTACCTCTAAGTTCAGATACAACCCAAGGAGTGATAGGTGTTTGATATTGTTCCAAGTACCAAGCTATAGATGTTGTCGAATTCTTAACACGAGCTTCAGGAAGTGCAACTAAATCACAGTTTAAACCTCTGATGTAACTCTTATTATAACCGTAGTTTAGTAGACCAGGATATACCTCTTCCACAAACAAAGGAACCTCAAATCTTGATTTACTAAAGTTAGAAATACCAAGTACTTTTGAAATGTAGTTTGCATCACCTCCTGCCATAGAAACGTCAAACGCAAAAGTTTGAGACTCAAATGTTACACCACTTATTTGGAAAGTAGCGTATGGATTGGAGTTAACCTGAGAGTATGGTCCAGTACAAATCATTTCAACATCCGTAAGCCCGGTTACTTGATATTGAGGACCATGTTGTGCTGCAGAGTATTCAGAAATACCACGTGAACGAAGAGTTGCAACTACTAAGTTATGGTATTGAGTGTATGGTGTTGCACTGTATGTGTAAATGTTACCCGCAACAGTTCCTGAGAATGTATTGGAAGCACCCGTACCATAATTAACGATAGCCGCATCCCAAGACCATCCTGAGTAAACTGTTGGACTTGATAACTCAAAGTTGGCATAAAACCATGGATCATTTATTCCATCACAGAGTTCATTGTTTTCTAAATCTAAGTTATCCACTCCATAGACGTTGTCCAAGTTAGGATATGCAGCGAACAATGCTAAGTAGTCTGATGACGGTACTGCTCCGTAAACCAAAGCGGTATTTCCTGAAATCGCGGTGTTACCCGAAACACTTACTGCAAATGCGTAAAGATCAGACGCGATTGTGGAAGTTGACCCGTCATTCAAAGTGTAAGTCGTACCTGAGTTCTCGATCAACAACGCCGGTGCTGCTGAAGTGAAGACAATTGGACCACCTGAAGTGGATCCCGAAAAATCTACTGTGTAAGGTATAGTTGCTATATTAGCGTTTATATCGATAGTTTCACAGTCAGGGTTTGCTAAAACTCTAATAGACCAAGAAGGACCTGCGTCATAACCACTCAGACCAAGTATTCTAGTAACAAATAACTGATTAGATTGTTGTAGATAAGCTTTAGCGATGTATGCCGCTTCATACTTTGGGATTTGTGTACCAATAAATTTTTCGGGTACAGTTCCACCAAAATAAGTTTGGAACTCGTCGAAATTTGTTATAAAAATAGGTTCGAAAGCCGGACCTTTAAGAGTTTCGCCAACCAATCCTAAGGTTGTTACACCCACGCTTTGAGCTACAAAGGAAAGATCAGTTTCTGAAGTGTAAACACCAGGTGACACAAACACCTTTTGGTTAACTTGATTTGTTACTTGAAAGAACATAGTTTAGTTTTTTCTTATTCGGATTTATTTTTTATTCATAAATATTTGATTATTACTCAAAAAACTTTACTTCTGAATAACTATTGATATGTGGGCGCCTTATTTTCTGCCTTTTTTATCTTTATGTCACAGAAACCCCGTCAAGTTAAAAATCTTAAAATCGCACCTGAAGTTCACGAAGTGCTTAAAAAATATTGTGATAAAAGAGGTATAAAAATTTACAGGTTTTTAGAAACTTTAATAATGGAAACATGTTCGGAAGAAATTCCAACAAAACCATTACCAACCAAAAGAAAAGATATTAAAGATATATACGGAGAAGATTAAACAAGTTTACCTTCGTATATGATTACCGCTTCTTGACCCACAGTAGATTTTGTGACATTCACTTGAAATAAATCTCCAGTGTTTAACTGAATGAGGTCAAGATCAGAACCATAGTAATCACCATTAATATAAACATCCCAAGATTCAACATTTTGAGTTGACACTAAACTTAGGTTTACTTTATAATCAACCGCATCGTCTATTATGCTGTCGTTTGTTTCTGTGAATAAAAGTTTGTACTCAAATTCATCAGGATTTGGTGGAAAAAATTCATTACGTCTACCTTGTTTAACATTAACATCAACTTCGTAAAGTTGTAAAACCCGAGCAACCGCGGGCTTTACTTGGAACTCTTCTTCATCAATCAAGTAACCTAACATAGTAAATTCATAACTTTGCATGTAATAATTTCTTCTGTCTAAATCTATTATCGATTCGTCTGTTAAGTTATTCATGATTATGGGTACGTATTGACCTTTGATAAAAGTATAGGCTTGACGAGATGAAAAAGTTTGTAAAACATTTTTATTAAATGTATTTAATTCCCTCATTCTATTACAAAGTATTTTTACACTATAGTTAATATCTACAGGAACTGGTTGCGGAATCGTGTACACGTCATATCCTTTTTGGTTTCCATTCCAAGTTGGCACAGTTGCATAGTAGAACTGTTTTCTATTTGGAATCGTATATTGTGTCGATGGGTTTGTACCATATCTAACTTCAGGACTTCTAACTACCGTTATAAATGGTAAGTCCACATTAAAATCAGGATCTTTAAAATTCCAAGTTTCTGTAAACTGAGACCATCTCTGATTAGTCAAAATCTTATCAATAACATGAATGTCTTTTCCTGAAACAGTAGTCTTAAGTTCATTTTTTACAAACTCTAACATACCCAAATCCAAGTCGGCGTGTAAAACACTTTTAGGTAAGTAAGTACCGTCTTTATTGATATATTCTAATAACTCGTGTCTTCTAGCCGAAAGTGTTTTCGGTGGTACAAGATCAATAGTTGGCTTAACTTGTTTTGGAAATCCCATTATGTTCCGAAGAATTCATTTTTACTTACAGGAGTTGCCAAAATAGAACGATAAAAAGGTTTGTATCCCCCGTAAGTATGTTTATTGTCTGATACAACTTTACCATCATCAGATACAGAATAATATCTAACTTTACTTTCGGTTTCATAATATCCGAGGTAGTCACCAAAGTTAATATCAACGTTTAACTCATCCAAGTAGGATTGATAAATAGAAAATCTCATATTACCTGGTTCATCTTGACGAACACGAGAAGTACCGAGTCTTTGATTAGTAGGTGCAAGAATTTGAACATAACCTTTGAGTTCAATAGGTGGTAAAAATTGAATACCACCTTCAGGTACTTCACCATAAACATCATCTTGAAGTGTCTTATATCTATCGATTCTATATAAGATCACCGTAAAGTTCATATCACCCTCGAGCCACTCTTGACCCATAGATACGTCTAAGGTGTAGTCTTCACCCCCAAAAAATTTACCTAATCGTGTGATTGGAACTAGTTTTTCCATAGTTGATATTCCTGTATCTATAATTATATTTAAATGGGAAAATGGTGAGGATTTTGTTTTTCAGACTTTTTCACCTAAATTTACCTGAATGAGTGGTAACTTGACCATAGAATCCAAAGCAATAAACCTTCTTGAAAATTATCAGGGGGCAAACAACTATATCCTAAATTTAAAGATCAAGTTACAAGTAAATAAGAAGTTTTACCCCACAAGATCACAAGCGGAATACATAATCAATAACCACGACAAACAACCCAAAGTTGCAAAAAAATGGGTTGTATTAGATTCTTATTTTTCTAATAAAATTGCTAATGACAAATTTTTAATGCAAATCCCCGAAAGGATGTGGATTGAAAAACTATTAGCGGAAAAAGACAAGTCGTATCATGTGTGGGGTAAGTTTTTTGAAAACGACCAACTTACAGATATTTGGATTCCAAAAGTTGCCATCATCAAAGACAATAAAGTTGAAATCAAAGATGTGGATTATACAAAATACTCTCATCGACCACCTCTTGATCACCAAAAGATTGCCATTGAAACTTTGTTGAAAAACAAAAAATACATTTTGGCAGATGATATGGGATTAGGAAAAACCACATCAACAATTATTGCATCATTAGAAACCGGTGCAAAAAAGATTTTGATTATTTGTCCTGCGTCACTAAAGATCAACTGGCAAAGAGAATATCAACTCTACAGTGATAAATCCAGCTATGTTTGTGAGGGAAAACATTATTCTGAAGATGCCGATATTGTCATCATGAATTATGATATCATAAAAAACTTCCACGACGCCAAGGATCGTAAAAACTCTACAATCTTAAAATCTAAATTTGATTTGGTTATTATCGATGAGGCACATTACATTCAAAATGTTCAGGCTCAGCGTACAAAACTAATCAATGACATGGTAAAAGATGTTGAAAGACTTTGGCTCTTAACAGGTACACCAATGACATCCAGACCTATTAACTACTTCAATCTACTATCATTGGTTGATTCTCCTGTGGCGAAAAACTGGATGGCTTACGTTGTTAGGTATTGTGCCGGATATCAGTTCAAAGTAGGTGCCAGAAAAGTTTGGAACGTTATGGGGGCATCAAACTTGGAAGAACTTAGAGATCGAACTTCATCTACAGTGTTAAGACGATTGAAAGAGGATGTGTTAGATTTACCTGAAAAAATCATAACTCCAGTATACTTGAGATTACGATCTAAAATTTACGAAGAGTTGATGGGTGAATACTACAATTGGTACGATAAACATCCTGACGAAAGTAAAAACCTATCTATTCAGTTTACGAAACTTACACAAGTTCGACAGGTTATTGCAGATGAAAAAACTCAACATACAATTGAGTTGGCGGAAAACATCATCGAACAAGGAAAAAAAGTCATCATATTTTGTAACTTCACCAAGTCCCTCGAAACCATATGTGAACATTTTGGGAAACAAGCGGTAAGATTAGATGGGTCAATGTCAAAAACACAAAGACAAGATTCTGTCGATAGATTCCAAGAAGATGAAAAAGTCAAAGTTTTTGTGGGAAACATAAAAGCTGCGGGTGTTGGTATAACACTCACCGCAGCAGAAGCCGTTATTATGAACGATCTTTCTTTTTTACCTTCAGATCATTCTCAATCTGAAGATCGTGCTTATCGTTATGGACAAAAAAATAATGTTCTTGTCTACTATCCAATTTTCGATAACACAATAGAAGGAATTATCTACGACATACTCAATAACAAAAAAAGAATCATTGCGACTGTCATGGGTGATACCCAAGATGAAACAAATGTCGTAGAAGAAATTTTGAGAAGTATTGCCGAAAGAAGATAATAACCAAGGTTTCTATTATTTATAAAGAAAACCTTTATATGCAACATTTACAAGAATCAGTAGAAAAAGTCGAAAAACAGATTCTACAAGAAAAAACAAAACAGGAGTTAAAAGGTTTGATAACCGAAATGAAAAAAATAGGAATCGAAAAACTTCCTTACTCCTACTCAGCCCTGAAACGTTTTATTGATCCCGAAACAATGAACGTTCACTACAATAAACATTACAAAGGATATGTTGACAAACTCAACAAACTTTTAGTTAAAAGAAAGGGTGATAAAGATCTCGAAAAGATTATTAGAAATATATCGAGATATCCTAAAGCAGTCAGAGACAATGCAGGTGGAGCATTTAACCACGCATTGTTTTGGAACATGTTGACACCCGAACAAATGGAGGTCGGTCCTGAGTTGATGAAAAAAATAAAAAAAGATTTTGGAACTTTCGCTAAGTTTAAAAAACAGTTTGAAGACGTAGCAAGACTTAGATTCGGATCAGGATGGGTGTGGTTAGTTTTAACCAATAAGGGAACCCTAAAAATCATGTCCACACCAAACCAAGACAATCCACTCATGAATATTATTGAAGGTGGTGGATACCCACTTCTTGGGTTGGATTTGTGGGAGCACGCCTATTATTTGAAATATAAAAATAAAAGAGATGAATACATCAAAAACTTTTGGACTGCCGTAAATTGGCGCTTTGTAGAAAACATGTATTCAATGAAAACAGAAACATCACTTTTGGAGTCGGTTCAACTTGGAAACCTACTCAAAGAATCTAAGTCAGAGTCTTGTAGTAGAGCGGAAACAGAAGTTTATCGAATGTTATTCAACGTGAATAAACAAGCGAGAAATATCTATAAGAACACTATTAACAAGGTGTTAAAAGAAACTTTCCCCGAAAAATACCATACCAAAACTGAAGGTGGCGAAATTCCAGGAATCTACAATTTAGAAAAACCTGGTAGATCAGTTATTAACTACATGAACACCAACTATTCGGTTTTTTGTATTATGGTAAGAGACTTGAACAAAGTCGTGACGGCATCCTTAAATGAACCTTCTTTGGATTTTACAGACAAAACTCCTTTGGAACAGGTTAAAGAAGTCAAAAGAATGTGTAACTACATTGAAAAATTCAGAGAAAGAATTTTCAACACGGACAGTAATACATTCAAAAACATCATGAACACTCTCAAAGAAAAAGATTCCATAGGAACTCGAAGAGAAACTTCTGCTAAAATGGTTATCGAAAATAATATACCAAATGTAAAAGTTCTTACAACCGCAGGAGCTGGAAAAGAAAAAGATGCTTTTCAAAAAATTGATATGGAAATTTTGATTGATTCAAAAAAACACACGGCTCAAGTAAAAGGTTTTGATGAATTGGTACCTGAAGGAGAAAAACTGACTGTGACGAAAACTGGTGAAGTTGAAAAGTATGGTGTTGATTGGATGGTTTTTGTAAAAGGTAAACATGTTCTAATCTTCAAAAATAACCCCAATATTGTTTTGGGACAGTACGTATTCGACAAAGAAGACTTACTTTACAATTTTGGTTCTTAAGAAGTATTTATTGGTATGTCAGTAATACCAGAACCTGAAAGAAGTAAACTTTATACAAGAGTAAAACACCAACTTGGTGCACCTCTTAGAAGTGTAGAAATTGAAGATGAAATGATGGATTCCCTTATGGAGTTCTCAATTCAAGATTATGAACAATACACTCTCGATTGGTTAATTGAGTCACAATGGGTTAACTTGGTTAACCTAAACATGAGCGAACAATCTGTAGCTAGAGCCCTTACAACGAGGACTTTAAACTTCGAAGATCAGTTCACTTATGCATATTCAAAAATTGTTGGTCTTCAAACAAGAGGTCCTTGGGTTATTAAGAAGGACTATTTTGAACTTAGCGCCCATACTCAATCATATGAAATACCCGCGGGTAGAGAGGTAAATGAACTTCTTTGGTTCACAAACAAACCTCTTCAAAACTTAGCTCTTTTTGGTACTACAGATTATGGTTTTGGAGGTTTGGGATTGGGTGCGAACCAAGCCGGTTACGCACAAATAGGAAATGCCGGTTCGTACTTTATGTTAAGTGGTTTTGATTATCTTTTAAGATATCAAGAAGCAAACATTCTAAACAGAATATTAGGGGGTGCACTAACTTATAAAATAACCGGTTTACCTGACGGTAAAAAAATGATCACATTATATAACACACCGGGTAACAACACAAGTTTTTCGGAATACAGTGGTAAAGTGGTGTGGTATTGGTATTACGAAGTTGATGGGGATAGTAGAGCTCAATGCTTAAAAGATAACCCTGATATCATCAAATTACCATCCGATGTTCCTCTTGAAGATTTAAGTTGGGAAGATTTGAATGCACCTGCAAAACAATGGGTAAGAAGATGGTTTGTTGCTTACGTTAAAGAAACTCTTGCAAGAGTAAGAGGTAAGTACAGTGGTAACTTAAAAACCCCTGATAGTGAAATCGTCATGGATTATCAATCTTTACTTACCGAAGCTAAAGATGAAAAATCTAAGCTTGAAGAAGAATTAAAACTACGTCTTGAAAGATTGCGTCCTGAAAACCAAATGAAGAAGGAAGCAGAAATTGCCGAAAACTTGAACAAACAAATGAAGTTTAGGGCAATGCCAAGACAGATATACGTAATCTAATATATGGCAGTTATTAAAAACACACCAGCACAAAGAGTTATAAATGGTAAAATAATAAACACCTCGGAGGTTGCTGTGGTTTCAGAACCATTTTATGAAACCCACGGAGAATCATGTATCGTCATAAGAGGTGTTGACCAGGCAAAGGTTAGACTTGACCACTTATCAACCGATCATACAGTAATCAAGGCAATGACCAAAGTTGTCATTATGCCTGACTATGGTCTAATCGATGAGGAGTATGATGAGATGTTTATTGACAGAGGTGCCTGTGTGGAACTTAGATTTTGTGCAGGAACTTGGTATATCATTTCCTCAGATGGACTCAAGCAGTCCTAATAGGAATATTTTTCACATCATTAATACTAATATTCTTCAAGTTTGTAGTGCCTGAAGACAGTTGTGCAAATACACCCTGTTGTGACAGGTATTCGAAAACATAGAAAAGATATGCCGGTATAACCAAATCAGGTTGAGTGACAGTAACACCAATGTGTTCAGGAGAAAATTCTTTGGTAGGACTACCTACACTTTTTTCACTTCCTTTACGAATAATCCAAAAGTCGGCATCGGGGTTGTTGACTTTAAAGTCGGCTATGTGTTTCAGTTTCATAACTGTAAATATACTCCTCCCAACCTTCTTCTGCCAAATCGTACATGTAATTTGGTGAAAGACCTCGTTTTTCCCAATAACTAACCTCACCTGGTGCCATAGTCATAACTTCTTCCAAAGTGTCTTGATCACCCTGTGAGAACGGATATCCGTTGATCAACTCACATTGACTGGCAGTGAATATACCCATATCATCAGGGTTGTTAACCAACAAACCATTTCTGACTTCATCTTTGTAACAGACCAACAAAGGTTCAATACGTTTGTTGAATGTGGTAACCGCACGAGCAACATTGTAATCTCCTGTCATATCGGGATTGTTTTCAAGTTCTGCAGGATCCAAGATATAACAGTTTAGTTTGATGTACGATTCTGTATCCTGTAGATCTTCACCGGTTTTTTTAAAATGTCTTTCTTTCTGAAGTGCTGTGTACTTCTTTGCAGGAACTTTTTGTACGTCACCGTGAGAAGCCTTCTCACCGTTATTCACATACATAATCACGTCACCCAAGTTCACATTCATTTTATGGTGAATAGCAAGTTCCATATGTGCCTGACGTGACATCAAAGATCCTGCCTTAGTCTTTTGTGTACAACGAAGTTTATACTCTTGTAGTGATTGTTTAACTTTAGCTCTTTGTGCGATTTGTGCAAGAGGGATCTGTTGATTGTAGATTTTCTCAATGTACTCGTAATAGTAATCAACAAACTCCTTACCCTTACCCTCGAGTAACATCTTAATACCCTTGTCCAAAAACTTCTCAATGTAACCGGGTAGTTTCTTTGACTTAATGGAGTTACCTGTGAGTTTGATCTTACCCTTATAATCCATAACCGCATAGTTCTTACGAGCAAGGTTAATACACGACGGCCAAACACCATCAGTATCCAAAGCCATTTCCCCCCTCATGAATATGTCATTATATTCTGCAACATCAGCCTCAGCACCTTCATACACCTTACCGGGTTTAACTTTCCAGTTAAGTCCACGACCCACATACTTTCTATCGTGGGCACCTTCAGGAAGTGAAAAGTTCACACCGTCCGTATCCATTACAAGGGGGGTATAACCACGAGACATAAAGAACTTAATCATCTGACGAAGATACTGACGACCTGTACAGGTAATCTGTTCACCCATATACATGTCCCCCCATGCAAATACCTGTGGTGCAGATAGTGCACCGAACATCGAGTTGATGAAGATCTTAATCGGAAGTTGTTTGTTTCCGTAGGATTCTGACTTTTTTCTGTCGATTTCGTAATACTCCTCAGCAAGTTGTTTGTATTTGATACGGGTATCACGGAAGTACTTGAGCATCCCCTTCATTGCGCCTGTTACATCACAAGCAGGAAATACATCGTGTACGAGCTGAATAGAGGGGTATAGAGAAGAGAAGTCAAGTTTTAGGACATCCTTTGAGTATCCGACCTTTAAGAGTCGTGAGAGACCTCCTACGAAGTCTGTCTTACTTTGTTTTGCGGGGATTGCCAAGTTATGTTTGTAACTCCATGCAAGCATCAACATTTTCCACAAAGTTGCGGTTCCCATTGTAGAAACCCTCTCGTATGTGGTGGGGATCATTGCCGCGAGAAGAAACGAACCCTGATTGAACTCCTTATCTACTTTGAGGGTTTCCTCCAAGTCATCCTGAAGGTAACGTTCCACAATGTCAGCACCGTCAGTTAAAACATAGGTGTCGGGGAACTTCTTATCCAAATCAGTAAATGAGCCTTTCTTACGGTATTCACCATTTTTGATATTCAACCAATACTCTTCTTTCTCGGTATACATTTTACCGATACTGTCGTGGTTGATGTAAACTCGATCAGGTTCTTTTGCATTGATGAACTCTGAGATATACTTAAGACCGGCAGACTTAATCGATGAGTTGATTGCCTGAGCACGTCTTACCGCGTGGATGATATCAATAACGTTATACCCCCAAATAGAAGTTTGCATGAAGTCCTCAACCTCGTTTGCGAGTTTCAAGATATTCTTCTTCTGTGAAATAGAATGTTCGGGGTGCAAAGACTTAACGACCTTACGAATATCAATACCCAAGATACGACAACGTTCGAAAATCCAATACCAGTCGAAGTTTGCTGAGTTGTACCCACCGATGATACTTGGTTTAAGTTGATTGATGATATCGAAGAACTCTAAGATTCCTTTCTTCTCATCTTCTTCGTTGATACACTCAATAATCTTATTATAACCCTTGTTGGTCCGAATACCGATCATGAAAATACGACCGTCTTTCGGCTCAAGTGACGTGGTCTCCAAGTCATATACAAGACGGGTTACCTCATCATAATCCTCATAACCTTTGAAGAGTCGTTTCTCTTTTGAAATGAAGTATTGCTCAACGGGGGGGAGAATAAGAATCTTGTCACGGAATTTATCACCCCAAGGATCTGCACCACCATCACGGAAAAACTGAATGAGATGTCTGTAACCTTTCAAAGACTTAACCATATAGGTAAGACCTTTTTCCATTCGTTCGTCACCGTGAGTATCTAACTTGGTAATCACAATGCCGTGTTTGGTCATCGCTTCTTTCTGAGCTCCTTTGGAGTTTCCATAGAAGTTCAATCCTTTAAGATCCCCAACCCAACAGAATGGGATAAAGGTATCTTTTCGGATTTCTTTTCCTTTACCAGGTATTTCTTTGATTTTATAGATCGAGTCAGACGCATAATCGAACTCTACCGCCACAATAAACTCTTCGGGGTCATTACCTTCCAAGAAGGCACTAATTTCTTCAGGTGTAGTCATACTATCAGTTTTACCGAGTGACACATTTTCTTCCACACCATGTGGAGTTTGTCTTACTCATTCACCGATAAATATACAAAACAAAGTTGTGTTGTCAAAATCAACAACAAGGAGATTCCGCAATAAAACTATCTTCTACGTTGATATAAAGTTCTTCTCTGATTGGAACAATTAAGTTTCCTTGTTGGGTACCTAAGAGACCCGTTTGTTTGATTAGAAACTGTCCTTTGTATCTTCCAGGTGTGTTTGTATCCCTTGAAGTAAATTGATAATAAATGTAATATTCTGTTGGTGCACCGTCGGCTTGTATCAAACTAACAATAGAACAAGGTGCGGAAACTATTTTAGCAATACCCGTAGCCTCATTAATCATGGTAAAATAGATAGTAGACAGTTCAAGAGTTTCCATCAACTCTTGATAGCCTGCTCTACCATCTTTCACCACTTGCATTTTCAATACAGGTAAAGTCGCATTTTTTCTAATAAAAAACTCCATACAAAGATAAATACTTTGTTAGGACTCTTTTCTTAACTTACCGTCGTAGAAATCAAACCTATCGTGTTCTGTAGGTGTGAGAAGTAACATTGCAGGGTTCAAGTTACCTTTTACAGTTTCTTGATACATGTAACTCATCCATGTTTGTTCAAATGGGTGAGCCCATTTTTCAGTTAAAAACATTTTCTTGTTACCATGACGGGTAACAACTTGCGGCCAATTACAATAGTAAATTTCACCATCAACAAATGGAATACCCTTATAAGTTCTTATGTGTTTGAATAATGTTCTTGGTGCGTTTGGATCTTGTCCTTGAACAGGTAGTTGGGATTTTTCAGGCCAACGTTGTTCTCTGTAATGTTGAGGTACATTGTACCAAGACCACTGAACCCCGTTATCACCGTAAAACTCAGAATAGTTAAACTTCAAAAAGTCGTAATGGTACTTTTTTGTAATTTCAATGGTTGAATCATAAAGATTTGGTACATAACGACTAAATCCATTTCTACATACCTCACCTTTCTTTGGGAAGAAAAACATATCATCCTCAAAGAAAAAATAGAAATCAAAATTGTTCTCTTCGGCGTGTTCTGCAATCCATTGTCTTCCACCGCAAATACCTAAGTTATCTTTTTTAATATGTTCAAAACCGTGGAGATTACAAAGTTCTTTGTACCTTTCCGTTGTAGATAAATCAGACGAATTGTCTAAAAGGAATTTTTTTGGTTTTTTAACAAAACTTTCATCGTAAGCATACATTGACTGTATCAGTGTCTCAAACTGTTTTGGACTATTAAATGTAATCACGTAAAGAGCCGTGTTGTCTTTAGACAAGTCATCGTTTACCGGTGTTATGTTTTGTTTGTTTTTTCTTTCTAATCTGTCGTTTTTCAAATCCTCGAAAAACTTACCAAAAAGTCCATTACCTTCAATTTCAAAGTAATCAACTAAGTCAGCGTGTTTGTAAACCATGATGGAAAATAAAGACTCTTCAGTACCCATTAATCCTTGATTTAATGTTGAAGACATCAATCCATAATAAATTCCGTTGATGTCGGTAATTGATTCTTTTGGTCCCCCAAAAAAACCACCTCTACCCACAAGTTCAACTTTTTGACCCGCAATTTGATTAATTTTTGAAAACGTAAATCCGTGTATTTCTGTGTTTGCCTCGTAAGGAAAACAGACAAAGGAAAACTTATTGATATATTTTGGAAGTTTATCCAAAACCTTATCGTGTGTGAAATACCCTTGATGAACTGTGTTTGTTAATCCTGCATCTATCCAAAACATTTGTTCTGAATTGAAAGGATCCATCAACTTTGCATCATGAAGTAAAAACATTTTAGACATAACCAGAGGGTTGTACATGTCTAGTTTTGCTTGTGTAGAATCTCTCAGCCAACCAGATTGATTTAACCAAGTTTCATTTGTTCGAATACTTTGAATCTTATCATAAAATTCATTATTAAACCACCTATCACTTCTTGCAACGAACAATGTGTTTTGAGGACTACGTCTAGCCATAACAAAAGTCCTTAAAGATTCGTCACCATAAATTATCATTGGGTTTTCAACTTTGAGTAATTGGTCAAACTTTTCTAAATAGTGTTCAAAAGTTCTTGACCAACCCTCTGTTAAAGAATCTCTTTTGATGTTCCACAAACCAGTAACTAAAGTTAGTTTTTTGTTGGGTTCTACAATGATTTCATTCTTAACGTCTTTGACCAAATCTAAAGTTAATAAAACTTCATTTGGACATGCAAGTAAATCTTGACCATTAAACTCAACATAGTAATCATATTGTTTTAAAGTCTCCAAAGCCGAAGATTGTTCTTCATTACTCAAGTTTACCCATTCCATCCTAATCAGTGATGGTCTATACTTTTCAAAATTAAGTTGTTGAAATATTTTATAATCATGACCTTCTGTGTCTAACTTGAATACATCAAAACTTGTGATATTGTGTTTTTTAAATAACTCGTCAAGAGTTATACAAGGTACTTCAACAAGTTTACCATGTTTTTCGACAACATCTTTATCCCCTTCAGAAGCTAATCCATTTTTGGGAGGGTACACAGCGCTCATACCATAGAAACACTCATGTACTAAACCCGAATCAATAGCCTCTTGATCAATCGTTAACATCGTAATACTACCGTTATATTCAGATATTGCAGCGTTTTCAAAAATGTTTTTACCGTTATCAAGATTGTTTTTTAGTCTATTGAACAAGTAAGGTATCGGTTCTACGTATAATCCTGAAAAATTATACATACCACTATAACCAGATAGTTCATCAAACATTAAACCATCCATAGCACCAATGTTTATCGTAAAAAGTTTTTCTCCCTTTCTACCTCTGTCGTGTAAAATTCTATCAAAAATGTCGCTCATATTGCAAGTTCTTTTTCAAATAAATGAACAAAGTGTGTTAAATTTTTTATTGAATCATTATCAAATTCAGGTGTTTTTTTCCAATAATCATCGTGATACCAAGTGTTAAAAACAAAAGTCTTGAACATATCAGGATGATCTTGGACTATAAATGAAATCATTGCTTCATGGTTTAGAATAGATTCGTTGGATAAAACAATATTCCCTAATAAATCAAATTCTTTTAAAAACCATTTTAATTTTGAAATGTGACCTCCTAAAATACCACCGACAGAAATACTTCTCTGAGTGTATGGTTTTTCGATTACTTTTGATGCGTCAGACATATTGTGTGAGAACATGGTGTTTGAACAATTAAGAAGTCTATCACCAATGTAGTCATTTAACTTTTTAAATAAAGTTGGTTGGAATAGATTCAAATACGAATAACATTCAAATGTTCTCGACATACCATCACATTTTTCTGCAAATGGGTTGTATTTGTCAAGAAATAGTCCTGGATGTGATAAACCAATATCGATCCAATAAATGTAATCATATGATTCATCATATTCTTTTTCAAGTAGGTGAAATTTATTCCAGTCAATTTCGTGATAAAATAAAAACTTGTTGGTATTAGTTTTAATTTCAACCATTTTATCACTTTTGGGATAATCTTTTAAATTGGAAACTTTTACCGTAACGTTTTCTAACTTGAAAGTTTCACAATGGTTTCTAACCAACTCCACTTGTGATTCATTACAATAGACAATAATTTCCAAACCCGTGTTTGCTATAGTTCTAAGTGAATGGAGATAACGTTCATGTCTTGCAAATGATTCATGTGCAAAATATGGAAATCCCTTAACATCGGTGTAAAAAGCTGTTACTAATTTTGTTTTCACTTTCTAATAAAATAATCTTGAAGAACCAAAGCATCTAGTTCTGTTTTATGAAATACTTCTAAAGCATCACGGTAAGTTGAAAGAATTGGTTTACCATCTACGTTGAAAGACGTATTTAGTAAAACTCCAACACCTGACTTTTGTTCGAATTTTGTAAGTAACTCATACAGCCAAGGGTTTTGTTCTTCAGTTACAGTTTGAACTCGTGCGGTGCCATCTACGTGTGTTATAGATACCAATGTCTCTCTCCATTCTTCTCTAACCTTTGGACAAAATCCCATCCATCTACTCTCACCTTCAAACTCGAAGTATTTTGATACATCCTCTAATCTAACAACAGGTGCAAACGGTCGATACCATTCTCTGTGTTTTACCTTTTGATTCAAAATATCTTTCATATCAGGTTTGGTTGGGTCACACATGATACTTCTATTACCAAGAGCTCTTGGTCCGTGCTCTGATGTGTTACGTACAACACCTACAATCTTTCCACTGAAAATGTACTCAACTAAATAATCTACATCCAAAGGTCTCGAGTTCCAATGACTTTCTAAAATTGACATCAAATTTTCATCATCTAAAACGGGTATACCTGCGTACGTTAGATCGATAGCCTTTTGAGGTTTCATTTTAGACATCAATAATCCCGATGCAATTCCACAATCATTTGGATTAGGTGGAACAAAAACAGGTCTATCGAGTTCCTGTTTAAGCCTTGTGTTCAAAAGAATATTCAACGCACACCCACCAACCATAATCAAAGGTAGATTTGGGTATTGATCCAAATATGGTTTGATTAAATCTATAGTAATTTCTTCAAAGGCAAACTGTGAAGTTTTAGCTAAGTCCCATGCTTCTTGTCCTTCTAATCGGTTTTGTTTGTCAAAAACTAAACCTGTCTTTTCGGAAAGAATTTTTAAAAGTTCTAAATAATTGTTACCATCAGGTTTTGCCAAATAATACTCCTTCATAGGTTGTAACCACTCCTCTCTTACATTACCATAAGAACATAGCCCCATAATTTTACCTGAGTAAACTAAATTACCAATATTCAAAGCCGGTTCCAACTTTATGTCATTCAAGTAATCACCAAAAGACATATAAGGAAAACCCATGTCGATACCCAATCTAACAATTTCATTTATTGTATTTCTATCTGATGCGTGGTAAATATTGAAAAAACCGTCATTCCCACCACCATCGTAAGAAACTATAAGCGCTTCTTGATAATCGGTTTGATAAAAACCACAAGCAGCATGCGATCCATGGTGTAGTAATTGTTCATAGTTTTTTGCGGGTATAAGTTTCTCATAATGTACTTTCTGAGAACCTTCTATTGTGTCCGTGTTTAGATAGTAACAGTTTTCATATTCAGAAATTCCATACTTTTTCTCAATCCACTTAACAAATTCTTTTAACAGAAAAGGTCTTGTGTGAGAAACCAAGTATTGTGCATACCCCGCGTTTTTGATGTTAAGAAATCTTTCGACCTCAATTACACACAAAACCTTACCATTTTCCTCCACCGCAACTGCGGCGTTGTGTGATCCATAAAAAGATATATTTGCCATTATACTCTCTTAATTACAGATTACCTGTTAATCTTTCACACCATCCCTTACTTGTTGAGAATGGCCAAACAACCCAGTATGATGGTTTAGTTTCGGTTTGGAACTCTCTCCAAACTTTTCCATATCCATCAGGATCATTCATGATTCTATTAATTTCCGATTTATCGGCATCTTTTCTGAAAAGAGTTTCATCATTTGGACCATGGAATGCAACTACCCAAAATTCATAATCCTTTTCGGGAACCGACGCAAAGTTTACATCAATACAATGTTTGAATACTGAAGCAAAATTCTTTTTCCATTCATCTTCACTTTCGTAGTTATATGGGTTTGGTGGGTAATGTTTATCCAATGTGTATTGTTGAACTGCTCTTTTTTCAAATAGTAAACCTGAGTATTTTTCATAATCTCTCAATGTTCTTTCGGGTCCGAAACCGTATGGACCATCGTGACCCTCTTGAGTCAAACCGTCCATACCAAAAAGTTTTCTATTTGCTAAATGTGATTTATTATTTCTGTCAACCCATTGTTTATCGTCATCCCACTGTTTGGTACGTCCTTTTCTAGTGTATTCATGCCAAATTAAAACTTTATGCGGGTGGAAAAGATCATAACCCCAAGTATATGCCCTTGCGGCTATAGAAATTTCCTCACCATGAAAATAGTATTCAGGATTGTGTTGTACTTCCGTTGAAAACTGACCCAAGGTAAATGCGTAGTGAGCCGAGTAAAAACGAGCAGTAACAGGTTCTTTTAAGTCTCTCCATCCAGGAATAGTCTCGGGTAAAAAGAATACGGCTCCTTCAGGTATAAAACGGTCAAATACCATTCTCCAAGGTTCTTGTACTCTCGCACCAGGATCGTTGTCAGGATCAAAAGATGAAACATATCCCGTGAGTAAGGGTTTTTTATGTCCCTTTTTCTGAAGTTGTTTAATCATCTTGATCATTTCGTCATCCCAATTTGGCGCAAAACGCATATGAGAATCAATTTGAAGAGTGTATTCTTCTCCACCATAGAGTTGTTGTACCAAGTTTCTTGCCCAACAAACACCCTCGGCCTCTTGATAGGGAATGTTCATAATACGAAAACGACTGTCACCTTCGTACTTTGTCAGATCATCAAATTTATCATCGGGATGAAACTGACGAGCAATTCCGATTCTTAGGTTTTTGGGTCTTTTAGCATTTTCCAACATATTCTCAATTGTATGAATAAGTTGGGGATCACGATATGCCGCAATTTGAACAAATATCTTCATGAAAAATCTTCTTTTTCATGAAAAATATTAAAACCTTGATTTTTGTGAATAGACTTTAGTTTCTACATCTACCTAAATTCACAATCATACCATCCTCTTGTACTTGATATACAACGTCATTAGTATAATCGTGGAAGTGTTTGCCGATCAAAGATTGAAACTCAGTGCATTCAAAATCTGTAAACACATAACAACCAAAATCTAACTTAGTACATTTAGTATAAATTGTTAATACTCCTGTATTACAAACTTTATTAATGTCTTCCTCTAAACCGTTCACGTTGAATGCATTTGTTACCTCGTTTGGTGCTGCACTAGGTGTTGGTTTAGGTGGTTGTGGGGTTTTAGAGGGTGTTGGTGTTGGTACTTTCTTTTTGAATAAAGAAATGAACCAGTTCAATAATTTTTTCATATAAATATTTTTAGACAAATTTACCATGGGTATACACCTTGCCAATAAGGATTACATCCGGTTGACGACGTACCACAAATACCATTTGGACAAATGAATCCTCCTGCATGGTTCGAGGTTGATGTGTAACAACAAGACAACGAACCAGGATTACTACAGTTATTATATGGTGAGTATACGGGTGTGTATAGACCTATCACAAGATTTGGTGCTGTGGCGTTTGGTATTTGACATTGGAACGAATAATACGTTCCACTTACTGGATTCGGAATATCAAACACCCCATAACTACAATCACCATATCCGTTTCCAACCGATAGCCTTAAGTTACCACTTGGGGTTCCGCCAGCTTGCACATATCTAAAGCCAACAACTACTAAGTAACATCTTGTGTACTGATTGTTCACAGAGGTAGTTCTCTCCACACCATTAGCAGTATTTGTACTTGGTTTAGTCAAACTAACAGAATCAAACCCACCTCCTTGAGTAGTAGGACATCCCGACCCACCACCAAATGGTCCCCACTGATAGGTACCCAAATATGTTTCCCATTCGGAAATATTTTGATACAATGCTGCGGATGTGTTACCACCAATAACCTCGTTTATGGTGAAACTATAACCACCTAATGGTGGACATGGTATTTGTGTGCAAGTATTACATCCCGAAGTTGGGGTTGGTGTTAGTGTTGGTGTTCGAGTTGGAGTTGTGGTTCTCGTAACCGTTGGTGTTGGTGTTGGGGTTCTTGTTTTGGTTGGTGTTACCGTTGGTGATGGCGTGGCACTCATAGTCATGGTAGGTGTGGGCGTATTGGTAGGCGTCGCCAAAGGTGTTACAGGGGTTTTACATGAGACTGCTGCAGTACAAGCGGTACAATTGTCATAGGGTTCACCATCTGCGGTAAAGAGAATATTCCCTTGACCAACAAAATTACCATTAAATGGAACTTGAGGATATGAGCCAATCTCTACACTAACTATTGTATAACATCTGTTAGTTAAACCTGTGTTTCCTGATAACACCCAAACTTCACCAATGGTTGTAGGTATTCCTCCTGCTTGTGAATTTAAATATGTTAGTTCGTATATTTGACCGGGATCATTACAACAGTTATCCTGTATGAACAAAGAGTTCAAAGTATTAGTCGCGGTAATACTTGGGGTTGGGGTATTAGTTGCTGTAGGTGTTGGTGTTGGGGTCGGGCAGAAAGCATCACACGTTGTCGTTCCACAGTTGTTACCAGATAGAACTTCATCTACTAAATAAGTTCCTGTATCACCAGGGGTTAAACCTTCAACAAAATAACATTGTCTTCCATCACCAATATTTACAATAACTGTGTCATTTAAAGAAATTGTGAATCCGACTGACCTAATTTGCACATCCGCAGTTTGTTTATTATCACAACACGAAATTAAATTACCCACATAATAATACACTGGAGGAGTTTCTGTTGGTGTTATAGTCGGAGTATTAGTTGGTGTTTCAGTTGGTGTAGAAACTGGAGTTTTGGTAACTGAAGCCGTAGGTGTATATGTTGGAGTTACAGTTGATGTTGGCGTATTGGTCGGAGTTTCAGTTACGGATGAAGTCGGAGTGAAGGTAGGCGTTACAGTGGATGTTGGCGTATTGGTCGGAGTCTCAGTTACGGATGAAGTCGGAGTGAAGGTA
>JACCDP011056021.1_pt1 | contig 29472 bp, 47 predicted proteins | sample 7445841 | NCBI WGS metagenome assembly JACCDP01 (sample SAMN15323441, study PRJNA562643) | freshwater metagenome | isolation source: river surface water | place: USA:Blue River Watershed | collected 2017-08-17 | reverse complement strand
TAGTCTAAAATTTTTGGGGTTCGGGCCATTTTGAGAATATTTATGGTAAAATAATACACTATGAGTTTAAAAAATCTACAATCAAAAATCGGGGTGACTGCTGATGGCGCATTCGGACCTGGAACACTAAAAGCTGCTATGGCTTATTATAAAATGACTCCTGAGAGAGCTGCACACTTCTTTGCTCAAACAGCACACGAGACTGGTGGATTCAAGGCTTTTTCTGAAAACTTGAATTATTCTGCTGATGGTCTGCAGAAGATTTTTGGAAAGTACTTTCCTGGTCTTTTAGAGGAGCAATATGCTAGAAACCCAGAAAAAATTGCTAACCGAGTTTATGCTGACAGAATGGGTAATGGTGCTGAGGCTTCTGGTGATGGCTGGAAGTATCGTGGAAGAGGAGCTCTACAATTAACCGGTAAGGCAAACTACAAAGCTTTTTCTGATTACTTGAAAAACCCTTTGATTATGGAACAACCTGATTTGGTTGCTGGGGAATTGGCATTCGAATCAGCAATGTTTTTCTTTGACAAAAACAAACTTTGGGAAATTTGTGACAAAGGAGTAACCAAAGAAACAATTTTAGCTTTAACCAAGAGAATCAATGGTGGAACCCATGGTTTGGCGGATAGAGAAGAAAAAACTATCAAGTATTACGGTTGGTTGAAATAATAAAAAAGTTGTTTATCTTTAATACATGACACTTAAGAGATTGTATTACAAATTGACAGCTAAAGTTCCCACAGAGGAGCTTAATTATTCAGTTAAAGACTTTCAAAAAGGGATGAGGTGGGCAAAATCGCTCCCTCATCCCTCTATTAATAATAGGACCCTTGATGAATACTTCCATCGTTGGGATTCAGTTGAGGTTTTAGCGTACCTGAATGAGCTAATACGAGCTGAAAAAAAGAAAAATGCTTGAGTTTATTAAGTTTTTTATCCGGTGGATTGCCTCTAACCTGTCCATTCCATTTTGGATGGTGGGTCACGTTCACCTGACGATGAATGTATATGAAGACCTACACGAAATTATTATGTCGATGGGTATGAACATACTTGTTGGTGTTGGATTTTGGATGGAATACAGAGAAACAAATAAAAAATAATATTTATTAAACAAAACTAAATTAAATGTCAGCATTTATACTTGCCGCAATCATAGCCGTTTCTTACTTTGGTGGTTGTTACGTTGGACACAAGCTTTTTGTTAGAAAGTTCAAGAAACAACTAACACATTTATTGTAATCTTTAGTTTTCAATAAAATAACCCATATTTTTAAGTAAAAATACTATGAATTTACATTCGAATCCCCGCAAAGCTGAGCAATACAGCCGACTTATGTTCCAGTTTCAAAGAACACAAGAAAGAATTAAGGACATTGAGACCGAAAACACTGTCATTGATAGAAATACACCCAGAGAACTAGCTCAACTGAAGCAAAACCTGATTCAAATTTCTGAACAAATCAGAAGGCTATACTAAATCACGTATTTTTGGTTAGATGAATGTTTCTCAAAAACATTTGATGGTTTTACTATTGGCAAAAAACTCTGGTGAGAGGTTTTTTGCAGATTTTTTTGGTAAATTTGATTTTTTTTACAAAGAAAAGCCTCTAGAATCAAATTATTATTGTAGATTAAATGATATTTCAGAAAGTTTTCAAAATTATCAAAAAATAATTTGTATTGACCACCCATACAGGGTGGTTTATCAAGAATTTATCAAAAATTCTGATATAAATTGGAAAATAAAGACCAATACTCAGGAAAAACAAAGAGAGGATTTTTCTTTTTGGTTTGATAGAATTTTTTACAATGATGTGGATTATCTAAATGATAATTGTGCATTACACCAACTAACTTTTATTTTGTCCAGGGATTTTGCTCATATTGAACCTGACTTTGTTATAAAAAAAGACAGCTACCTCGAAGATTTAAAAAAGTTACCCTTTTTCGATGAGTTAAAAATCAACCATAATTTGCTCTTCCTACTTGAACCATCTATGGACTATCAAAAAGTTATAAGTAGGGACCAAGCAAAGAAGATTTTTGTTTTTTTTCAAGATTATTTCAACAAATTTGGCTTTGACCCTTTCAGTTTTACCACCGAGGAACTAACCAAACAGGAAAAAGTCAATTTTATTCACTCGTAGCGAATATTTATTGACATGGGAAAAAGATTAATTATATCCGAATCTGAAAAGTCAGAAATTCGCCGCATGCACCATCTATCCGAGCAGGGTTTGATGGGTGCTGAAATGCAAACTGAAAAACAACCTCAAGAAGGCAAAAAACTTTTTTGTAATGCCGAAAATACAAAGTCCATTCATGACCTAACTGGAAGTGAAGATTTCGAGGACTACATCGAAGGCATCAAAATGAGAAAAGGTGGTGTCCGTGGTTTGGTTGACATGCTTGAAGTTCTCAAAACTATGCGCTTGTTCCCACAAATCACTGATGGTGGTGTTGATTTGGCATCAAAGATTCATGGTACACTTCAAGAGTTCAAACCTTACAACTACTTTGAAGAACAAAGTGAGCAGTGTAACCGTGCGATGGACAAAATCATCGAGCTTTACAAAGAAAACGAGCATGGTGAGGAACTAGTTAAAGATATCGAAAAAGTATATGCACTATCCTACTTGGACCCCAGGGCTAAAGAGTTCCTGAAACACGGGTTGACGATTTTAAAGGGGGGAGAATAGATTTCTCCCCTTTTTTTTGTTATATTACTGGATATGTCAGATAAAAGACTCGCACTTTACCAGTATCCCACATCTCTTTCTTCACCAAAGATTGAACCTGTCGATATTGTTGCATTTAAAAGATATGGTATTACCAAAGCGAACGATTTCTTTGGCGGTAAATGGGATGACCTTGTAGAAGAGGCAGAAATTTTGAAACAAACCATTGAACTCAACGAATGGGTTTACAGTTGCAAGTATAATTTCGAACCAAAAGTTGGACAAACTTATCACATCTACCGGGGAAAAGATGGAAGAGAGTTTTTGTCAATTATTGCTCCAAACGAATGGAATATAGAGCATATTATGTCAGTGAGACTAAACTCTGATGCGGTTTGGAAAAAAATCCTATAGAATTAGTATAAAGAATTAGTTAAATAAAAAATTTAATAAAATTATATTACTATAGTATAATATAATATATTAATATAATACGTAGTTCCATTTCGAACGAAGTTCGAAAGAAGTTCAACGAGTTGTGCAAAATTTTTTTTGCACCAATTTTAATATTTATTAGATTATATGATGGAATCTATGGATATGAACTCTGTTTGGACTGTTCTAGTCACCGCAATTACCGTTTTAGGGTCAACCAGTGCCTGGAAGTTCTATGAGCGTAAAATAGAGCTTAAAAAAGATGAGGAGAACTTCATCAAACAAGATTGTAGAGACAGAATAGCAAAACTTGAGGCTTTGCTTAAAGAAAGTTCGGAGGAAAAAGAAAAAATGAGAGTTACTATTCTTGCTTTAACTGAAAAAGTTGCAGCACTCACAGTAAAAGTAGAATTTCTACAAAAGGAGACTCCAGACCACAAATAGGTCAAACGTCATATCCAATCATTACACTTATTTTGAATTCGCTAATCATATTTTCAGCGGCTCTTTGAATCAGCGTTCTAACTAATTCATCCGATTCTATGGGTATAGCAATTTCTTCACCCAAAACAACTCGGCAATCAATAAGACAATTGTTTTTTACTGGACTGAATACCATGTCCCTAATAACAAACTTTGTTCCCTCCCCGAAATAGCCATCAATATTATCCTTGTCTAAAGTATTGACCAGGAGCTCAAATGCTTTGATAAAATCTTTTTTACTTCCTGTCATAATTGCAAAGATAATCAATATTGACTGGTTTCCAAATATTTATAGGAAACACTAATCTATTATGGCATTTAAAGACATTTTTAAAGACAAAAACGACTACAACGAAAAAACTATCGTTGGATTCATGTCGTTCTCAGTTATGAGTTTGGCAGCTGTGGCTGATATCGTTACTGGTATCATGGGTCAGGAGCTTGTTATCTCAGACACTGTGTTCAATTCATTCGTTATTATTACCCTTGGTGCTTTCGGTATTGCCGAAGCTGGTAAGATATTCGGAAAGAAAAGTTCTTCTGACGAGGAATAAAAGAAAGGGGGTCGAAATCGACCCCCCTCTTTTTTAAAGAAACTCCACTTCGTTTGTTTCTCTATTCCATTCCACGGTAAATGGTTTTTGGGTAAAATAATATTGCTCGTCCAAAACTGCGGCATTAAAAAAATGCGTGTCGCCATCAAACTTATAACCATAGCCTGTGTGAATGTGTCCAAACACGTGAATTTTGGGTTTAAGCGACTTTAATCGCTCAGACAATACTTCACACCCCAGATTGTCCGTTCGTCCTCTGACGGTGTCCAGATGACCCCAGGGAGGTCCGTGAGTGATTAGAATGTCTGTGTCTGGAGAAATGTCATTCCACTTTACCTCCAATTCCCATCCTTGACGAGGTAGATTAAAAGCCCAATTGTAAAACTCGGGTTGCCAAGGTGAACCATAAACTTTGACGGCAGAATCATAATCTTCACCGATGACTTCGAGGTTATCCTGCAGGTATGTTATGTTTGGATAGAACTTCAGAAGTTCACGGCACATATCAGGACTTTCCTGAAAACCCCAGTCATGATTACCGGCAATAAAGATTTTATGGGTATAGCCATCCAAACTATTGAACCAATTGAGAAACTCACTGATTTCATTTGAATATCCCCTACTTGTGGCATCACCAGCGTGAATTAATAAATCCCCCCCCGGAAGAAGAGATGTAACCTCGTGGTGTTTGTTGTGCGTGTCAGAAATAAATGTAATTTTCATGATAGGTTGTGTTCAAAGTCGCTGAATTTCAATCCCCACATAAGGGACATAAAAGCCATTTCTTTTTTGCAAATCTTTTTGTTGTATCTAAAGGTTTTGCGCAGGTAATCCTCACCCCAAGCTTTCCACTCCTCGTTTTGAGCCATGGTCATGGTCCATTCAGAATACCACGCATCTTTGCGGTCTTTGATGTCGTTATAGGAAACATCATGACCTGCAATCTCAAACATCTTGTTGATGATGTCAGTAACTGCTTGAAGGTTCTTTTGCTCTTTAGTTAGTCTCTTTGCCATAATAGTTATTTTTTATTCCCACCATTTTTGAACATGGCGATTCAGGAGCTCAAAGATAAGACGTTTTGCTTTGTCGTGTTGAATGAACCCCATTGAAATTGCCAGGGTAGCTCTGTCTGGGTTTTGTTTGTAAAAGTGATGTTGTTCGGCTTGTTTTTTAAGGAGGGGGTATTTTTGAAAATACTCATCTAAATCGTCTTTAAGGATTTCACTCTTCATGTTGTAATAACCCGACCCCTCAACTTTTTCGAACCAAACCTTATCCTCCACATAATCATAATATTCGTGTAGGTAAGTTTCATTTTGAAATTTATCAATCAATCGAACAACCAGATTCATAATCTCCACATTGCGTTCGTGTGTAGCATATGGCATATAACTTCCGTGGGTTTTAGCCATCTTGGAGATTTTGAATTTCATCACCTCAAAGAAGAAACTATCATCCCAATCCCTATCTTTCCAAATAACAGGAAACCAGGCAATTAGATTTCTAATCCCATTCCTGAAGTTACCCAAGTAGTAACGGTATTCAAACTTCCATTGCAGCGAAATGCGCCGGAAAAAACCAATCTTTGTGCTTTCCATAGCACAAATATAAGAAAAATTTATTTTAGTTGCAAGAACTGGTCGTAATAAAGATTATTGAAATCGTTAGATACGATATTAAACAATTTGGGGTTGCTGTTGAGGTAAGTGTGGTGCTTTTTTAGAAAATTGGTGTAGCAATTGCGTGACTTGTCAAGTTGCTCTAGCGTCTGGGTGGAATTGACAACCTTGGTCACCCACTTGAACTCTGAATAAAAGTTTTCTTCCATACAACAAAGATAATGAGATTTATTAAACTCTTCAAATAAATACTCGAATATTTATCTTTAAAATGGTTTTATGTTAGATATCAAGAATATACTCAGAGAATACGTTGAGGAGCTTCAAGACCCCACCCTTGTGCTTAAGGAGGGAACTGTCGTTTCCGAACACCTTCAGTACCACATAGATAATAAGCTTTCACTAACAAACAATGTTTTTAGAGTTTACTCGGAAAGTTACTTCGACCTTGTAAATGAAGTAAGAAACCTCTGGGAGAAAGAACTAATCTCCCTTAATGAGGAAGACACCCTGATGGTTGAGTCAGACCTCGGCAGAACAGCAATCTTCGAAGGAGAAACCGTTTATTTGGATGCCCCAGTATATGAAGAGGAGGAAATCAATGAAGCTGAGTATCGTGGAAGAAACGTTGATTTGAACAAACCATTTAGAACCCCTGGTGGACCAAAGAAATTTGCCGTATATGTTAAATCCCCAAAAGGAAACGTAAAGAAGGTAACCTTCGGTGACCCAGGTCTAAGAGTTAGAAACAAAAACAAAAAAGCCGCTAAATCCTTCAGAGCTCGCCACAAGTGCGACCAGAAAAAAGATAGAACAACTGCCGGTTACTGGAGTTGCAATGTCGGACGTTATGCAAAACAACTCGGACTCTCATCCTCAAATTCTTGGTGATTTTCCCTTCCAGCAAGAAATTGTTGAAGGTAAAATAGAGAGGTTCTTCCCAACCGATGTTGACAACGAAGAACTCAAATGGCACTTTGATGAAAAAGACCGATTGGTAACCGTCATTGAAAGTGGGGGGTGGCAACTTCAAATGGATAATAATTTGCCAAACAAAATTGAAGACGGTCAAAAAATCTTCATTCCAAAATTTGTTTGGCATAAAGTTATCAAGGGTGACAAGGGTTTGAAAGTTTCCATAGAAGAATTTGATTGAAACGATTTTGTTTATTATTGTTTCACAACTCGTGTTATGATAAACAAAGAACAACTTTTCTCGGCAGCCAAAACCATTCTGGCAGACATTGAAACTATTATTCACTACAACTCTCCTGGTGAGTTTTACTTGCCGGAAGATGCTGGTGGAGAACTCACTTACAATTTTTTCGGTCAGGATTTAATTGTTGAGTTTGATTGGGAAGAACTAGATTACGATGGACAAAATCTTGTTCTTGGGGATTATTACAATAATGAAAATACAATTAAGATTGTACTGCGAAATGCTACCCCAGTAGATTTTGATACCATTTCAAACGTGGGGGAAGTTATTGTTCATGAATTAACGCATTGGCTGCAGGAGATGGATGGGTTCCCTTTTCCTAACTTGATTAAAATTGATGATGACAAGTATTATCTGCAGCCACATGAGGTAGAAGCTCAGTATTATGGATTTGAGTTTCAAAGTAACTATTTGAACAAATCACTTGAGGAGGTTGTGGAAATGTGGTTGTTAAAGTATGAAAGATATCACGACTTTAAAAACCCCAAAAAATTCAGACAACAACTCTTAAGCTCTTTCGAGAAGTTTGCTCAAGAAGAATTTCATTTTTGAAGTACTAGTTAACAACACTCCGGTGCCAACAAGTTCTTTGGCTAAGGATTCGACATTTTCAGGAGTGACTTTAGATTTCAACTCATCTAAAATTGGAAGAACAAATGCAAAACTTAAAGAATCAACAAAGTCTGCACCATAGTAGTCCATACTATCCAATAGCTCATTCAACGATTCATTCAGTTTCTTAGCTACACGAATTGAAAGTTTAAGTTCTTCTAACAACCCCTCTTTTCTGGCTTTTTTAACAATGTTGTTAATGAAGTATTCGTTGTCATAGTATAGGTCGATGATTGAACCCATTAAAACTAAAATTACTTGCTCGTAAGTCAATTCAGGGTATTTTGTCTCAATCCACTTTTTCATCGGTAGCATTATACCACCAAGAGCAGCTCCCCATGTTGTAAGCAATTTTAAATTCAACCCCCAAATTTTATCAAAATCGTTGAGTATTTTTTTGGACTCCCCATACATTGAGTTAAGGTCTTGGCTCAAATTGCCAGAAACCGATTCTTTGAGTAACGATTTGTTTGTATTTTGAGTTCTATGGCTCATAACTTATAAATACCTGTAAGCTATTTATAATTATATGAAACAAGAAGTTAAACCTGGAGACCAAATTATTCTCTACCACATGGAGGGAGAAACCATGTTAGTTGGTGAAAAAGGTGTTGTTCAAAGTATAAGTAGAGACCCATTTGAACCCGACAATGAAATTATTGGTGTCAAGTGGGAAGACGGAAGCACATTGAATCTTCTTTCCAAATACGACTTCTTTAAGGTTTTGAAGGACAAAAATATTAATGAGTCAGAACAGGATAGTCCGAGTAAACCAGACTTCAACAAAGACAACAGAAGTTTTTTCAAAAACTTTGACATCAAAAGTATTGAAGAATTTTTAGCAGACTTAAAAAATAGTGGAATAACAAAAATGCTCGGAGCCAGTCCGTATCTATATCTTGGTGATAAAGCCATATTAGCAAAACATGGTACCCCAAGTAAAAATAGGAAGATGACTCCCGAGCAAAAGGAGGCTTACAAAAAAGTTATTGCAAATGCAAACACAATCAAAAATAAAATTATGAGTGGTGTTTATAAGAATATGCAAGAAATGAATGGTGATTTTGATATTTCCGACTTAGATAGAGAAATCAAAAAACAATCAATTCGGTTGTTAAACAACTATGCTCTTTTTTCCTGAGAGCAAATCTTCCCACAAAAACCCATTTGCATCTTTTTCTGAAATGACCGGTGAGTCTGTATATTGATTAACCAACTCTTTTATTTTAAGATGACTATCCCACCTCAAAGATTGGTCATTTTCTTTTGAAAAGGAATTGTCTACAAAATATTGAATAATAGTATTTGGCTCCATAGTCAAAACACCATTTGCAAATCCTCTAGGAACTAGAACAGCGTGATTTACATCAATTAAGAAAGAATATACTTTACCAAAGTCAGGTCTTTTTTCGTCTACACAAATAACGAAATTGAAAATTGAACCCCAAATAGGTTTCATATATTTCGTTTGCTGAAAGGGATAAGTTTGAAAGTGAAGCCCTCTTAGAGTGAAAGGTTCGACGCTGATACTCGTGTTCACCTGAACCCAGTTTTTATCCAAACTCTTGTCACTCATCATTTGAATTGGTGAGGCACAAAAGTTACCACGATGGTCCCCGAAGGTGGGGTGTTCTACTAATTTTGGAAAATCCATGATTAATTTGATAAAGGTGCTTTAATTGTTGGGTGTGAGTGATAATTTAATAGTTTAAAATTATGAATACTATAATAATCCAAGTCTAACTTATTCGGGTTAGGTTTTCCAAATTCAAATAAGGTACGACTTATTTCCAATTTAGGTAAACTATAAGGTTCTCTTTTAACTTGCTCTTTTGCTTGAGTTATGTGATTAAGGTAAAGATGTGTATCTCCTAAATTACCAACCAATTCGTCAGGAACCATATTTACTTCTTTGGCAATAATTTCAAGAAGTAACCCATAAGATGCGATATTGAACGGAAGTCCCAAAAATGTGTCAACTGAGCGCTGATTCCACATCAAAGATATTTTTCTTTTGGGAACACCCATTGAATCCAAATGTTCGGGAAAATAATCCATACTTCTATTCAAAGGGTCTGAATTTTGATGATTCCACTCCAAACGCTCTTCCAAGGTCATTTCACGAGTATAAATTTGAAATCCATAATGACAAGGTGGGAGAACCATTGATTCTAATGCACCAACATTCCAAGCACTAACCATCAATCTTCTACTATCTGGATTCGTTTTTAAATCGTTGATTAAATTTTGAATTTGGTCAATTGGTTCTGGGTTTAAATCCCAATCCCAACTTCTCCATTGTTCACCGTAAATTGGACCTAACTTACCCCACTTTTTAGCAAACTCATCATCGGTTTTGATTTTGTTGATGAATTCTTCTTGACTTAATTTGCCTGAGGTATCTGCTTTAGGTGGAACGTTATCCCAAAACCATTTTTCATAGTTCTTATAAGCATCACCATCCCAAATATGACAGCCATTATCAACTAAATACTTGATGTTAGTATCTCCTCTTAGAAACCATAGTAGCTCAGTTACCATAGTCTTGAATGCCATCTTCTTTGTAGTAAGCAAAGGATAGCCTTCAGACATTTGGTGTCTAATCTGACGACCAAAAACTGAAAGGGTGCCCGTTCCTGTACGGTCTTCTTTTATTACTCCGTTATCTAGGATGTCCTGAAGGAGTGTTTGATATGCTTTATCGATGTTATTCATTCCAATAGTTTTTTGTTAGCCAAATATAAAATTCGTTGAGGGACCCATGTAGCACAGGTACATGGTTTTTTGTTTCCCAAACGGGTTTAGTTTTATCTTCTTCTTCAGTTTGTACTAAAAAATCATTTACCAGTTTTTGAAACTCTTCTTTATTCATTCGTTAATTCAAAAATATCATCAATAGATGTTTCAGGTTTGTTTTCTGGAAAAAACCAAAGTGCAGAATGCTCTTCATTTTTTTCCTCATCAGGTCGGTCTTCAGTAAAGTAATATAGTGCTAAAGAATATCTTGCTTGGTCTTCAGGACAATTCAATGGTTCGGGGTGCCCATGATAAGCATCATCCGTAATGTTGAAAATTACTGCACGATTGAACAATGGTGCAATATTATGAGTACGATAAGTCAAAGTTTTATCCCAGAGCTCCAGATGTCCCCCCCATTCTTCTTGCCATCCCGGATTTAGGTAGACCAAAAGATTGATTCTTCTATGAAGTTTAGTTTCTGGGTGAACATTGTAATCTGCGTGAATTGCCAACTTACCCCCCTTTTTAATTTTATGATATCCACCACCCATGTATTTGGGGTCAGCAATCAAATTTTTAATCCCGGTAAGTTTTTCCAGAAAACGCAACGTAATATCTGAGTTTAAAAAATGAAGAATCTGATAGGTCATTACGGTATCTCTTTTCATAATGTCTAGGTGAGCATCCACCCCAGGACAAAAGAATTTGTTTTGCTGAACACCGCTAGAATAGTCTGTTGGGTCGTAGTCCCATCCTTCAAAATTCTTTAACTCTTCAGCAGCTATTGTTGCAAATTTTTCTTGAATAAAATTATCGATAACAATATGCGGAAAAGGGTGAGAGTTTTTATAATCAAAACTCAATTGGTCAGCAAGTTTAAGATTTATCATATCTTATTTATTGATGAACATAATTGTGTTTGCGATGGGTAATCTACAAACCGGAATTTGTGTTTCTGATGTCATGCTTTGTTTTTGCATCACCTCATAGAAACCTTCCCTTACCTTTACTGTTGGGACATCTTGATATTCAGTTAAAACACCTTCTTGAGTGATTCTAACAGTTTTAGCGGTTGAGTTGAATGTAAGTGTAATCATAGTTTTTTTTTAATTTAGAGTTTGATAGAGCATTACTGGATTTTGTTGGCCAGCAAACATCCCTAGAATGTTATAGTCATAAAACTCAATAGCTTCTTCTTCAGTCATGCCATCTCTATCTTGCATAATGTGAAGTATTTTATCTCTTGAGTAAAGAATACGTGGTCCGTTACCAAATTCTTCTACTAGACCAATAATAGCATCGTTGAAACCATCAAGGATAATTGCACCTTCGGCTTGTTCAAAAAGTTCTTCTAAATCCATGGAGAAAGTATAGTAAAAGTCAAAACCAAAAAAAAGGGGGTAAAAGAACTATTTATAATAAAACATTTTCATTATGTCATACATGTCAATATGGTCCCCAAGTGATGCCGAGAAGGAAAATATCCTTAGCAAACATAATACCCCTTATGATGGGTATGCCTCTTTGAGACAAAATCCAAGTAATCAAGTTGCTTTAACAGTTCAAGATTTTGCTAAAGACAAACAAGGAATGACCGTTGGTAATAATGGTAAAGTTCAAGGATTCACCAACGTTGGAATTAACGAACAAATGTATGGACAACATTTGGATATTGAACAGGATTTGGACCCAAAAGCTGGATTCGATTACATTCAGGGTGATTCTAATGATGTAGATACTTTCGAGGGTATGCACAAAAATCTTTATAAGAAAAACAAGAAAGTTAAGGAGCAATATGATGAGGTAGATTCCGCTTATGATTTTGACACTGATGGTCCTGAGGAGTTCAATGCTAAAACTGACTTTGATACAATTAACCAACAAATTCAAGCACAACAGGATGAGTTGGACTATGAATCACAACACGATACCGATTCTGAAGCAAGAGATATGATTGCTAGAATGGTTAAAATGATGAACAGCGAATATGACGGTCAAGAAAAAATGGGTGGTGAGTCTGAAGCTTACCATTTCATGTCAGGAGGACCGGATGCTGGTGAATCATACCCAGATACTGCAGATGGTGAGTTTGATGAGGAAGAAATGTTGGACGAAAGCGCAACTAACGAAAAAACTCAAATTCTCGAAATGTTCAAAAGAATTTCTAAGTTCTAAAAAAGTTCTGAAGGAATAGTTTCAACAAACTCTCGGTAGGTCAATCTGACTTTATCGAGAGTTTCTTTTTTGTGGCACATAATAAAGTCGTGAGGTAAACAATTGAGATATTTTAAAACTTTTAAAGTTTGATTTTTAGAATAGCTCAAAGAAGTATTTTGGTCTTCATAATATTCTTCTGAAGGAAGAGTAAACTCAAACTCATGCCCTTTGTTTGAAATTATTCTACTTTCTTCAATTAAAAGAGTAAGCTCTTTAGATTTTTGAAAAAAGTCTAAGTCCAAAGTCAAAGAAATTGTTTTTGCTTCTCTTAAATTTTCATGTGTTTGATATTCTAAAAAATTGTTTGGAATTTCATCTTCAATCTCAACCAATGAATTTTTGTCAAAGTCTAATAAAGCAGAATGTAGTTCAAGAAGTTCTTTTTCAGTAATTTCTTTCTCATTCCAAAATTCAAATGAAGCTCTCAGTTCAGCTTTACTTTGAAACCCATTTAGTTGCCAACCACAATCTATTGTTGATTGGTTTACTGGGATGGGTGTTTTCAAAACTAAAAAAGTGTCATATAAGTTTTTATTCAACAAATAATGTGAATAGGTGAAGGCAAAAGCGGAGAAACTTGATTTCGGTGAAATAAGATTAGATTTCCAAAAAACTTTCTTCTGTTTGAAAAAAATTGGCTTTATGTAGAATAAATCTAAATTATTCAACAAACTATTAATGTTTGGGATTTCATTTACTTTGGAAAACATCAAAATGTCCTCAACATACAATTTCTTCGGGTCTATAATTCTGATAACCTCATAAACCAAATCAAAATCTTTTGAAAGTATCTCTTTGGTGGCTTTAAAATGAATTACTTTAGACGAGGAATAATTTTTACACCCCGTTCCAAAATCCAGTATCACAAACTTTTCAACGTATGGTTGAAGGTATTTCATTCTTTCTTCAAGGATGCTGTATTCGTTGAATACAAGAATGACATCAAAAATTTTTCTCTTGTTCATCACAGATATTGAATAATACAAACGAATTGATTATAATTAAAGAAAAACATATAAAATGTCAGCATCTTATCCTTTTATTGCACAACACAGAACTAATCTGGACCATTATAACTATTACTACTTTACTAATGCTTTTACCGATGAGGAAATCAAAGCACTTCATAAAGTAGCTGAGTTGTTTCCTAAACAACCGGGTCTTACCGGAGCCAGTCCTGAGGGTGGTGAAACCGAATATAGAGTCAGTGAAATTTCTTGGTTACACGAAACAACTGATACCATGTGGATTTACAACAAAATCAGTGAGCTTGCTATGATAGCAAATCAAAGTATGTGGAATTATGATATTTGGGGTTACCACGATTCACTTCAATATACAACCTACTTTGATAAAGGTGGTCACTATGATTGGCATGGTGATTTGGGTCCAGGAATGTCAAATAGAAAACTATCTTGTGTTCTCCAACTCAGTGACCCTAGTGAGTACGATGGTGGTGATTTGCAATTCAACAATGGTTCTCAAATTGTGACAGTGCCAAAAGAAAAAGGTACAATTACTTTCTTTTCGTCATTCACACTTCACCGAGTAACACCTGTTACTCGTGGTAAACGTCAAACACTAGTGACATGGTTGTCGGGCCCAAATCTGAGATAGTAACCGTTAAAGATTATCATAGACTATGCCGGGAGAATGAATATTTCTTCTGGCATTTTGTTAGTAAGAAACATGATAGGTCTTTAACTATAAAACCTGTTACTGACATACTAGGTGAAACTTTCGACTCACCCCTCAATGAGATTCAAAAACAGTTGAATATAACAATTTATGAATCTTTGGTGGAGGACTCGGTGGATTTTCTGTTGGGGTTAGGATATAAGTCTGAAGTGATATATCAACCTAAATGTGGTTGTTTTGCGCCAAAATTTATTGGCTTTCATCATGGTTTAAAAGTTGCTGGAATTAACGCTGAAGTTGTGTGTTATTGCACAGAGGGGATTACTGAAGTTATTTACCTCACTAATCCCTCTCTGTTCGAATAACTTATTTCTCGGTATTAAAAAAGAAAACCTGGAACAATCTTCCGTTTTCTTTATTGTTTCCAAAATAATCAAGGGACATGTGGTAGTTATCGGCTCGGTACATAATCAAGCGATTGAATAGGTTACCGAATCGGTCTACCATATCCCATTTTGTCATATCTTGAAAATCGTCCCCAGGAGGAGCTGAATTTTTGTATTCGGGGTCGTTGTTACGATAATCCCAATTCATTAAACCTGTTCCTTTGTGTTTGAAAATTCCTGTACCAGCACTTAAGGGCGCATCTGGTGTAAGATAAAGTACAGCAGCCCAATCGGTTGTTGAATCCGAGTGAATCCAAGACCGGTCAGCGGCGACAGTGTATTGAAACGAGCCAGTGTATTCACCACCCCAATCTGTGATATTACCAGCGTAGGGATACAAAATTTCTTGTAACTTTTTCTTTATTGGTTCGTTCAAAAATGATACGGTTCGTTGTCCAGGATAATTTCCACGAACTTTGAACTCTTGGTTTAAGGCAAAATTTCTGACCTTATGGGGGTCAGCATAAAAATCGTCAATGACTAACGCATTTACTCTCATGTTACTTTTTTTTATAAAAATAACCATTAAAGTCCCATAAGAAAAGAACTTTCCCTGGATTTTAGATATTTGTTTAATAAAGTTTTAACATGGAAATTTTAGAGATTATAAATTACAATGTTGATTTCAAGAGCAATATTCTGGATGTTTCATTTAGACTAATCGATGATGCTGAGGACACTCAGAGAACGGATAGAATTGATTACTCTCAAGTAGAAGAGTATGGGTATGATTTAGTTTCACAAGATTTTGACCTCTTTGATGATATTGACGATGATGAAGATGATTACGATAATGATTATCTTGATGATGATGTTGAACTCGATGAAGAAGAATTAATCTCTTTTCTAAATGAATATTATCTTGTAAACCCCTCAAGTTTACCGAAAGCAACCTTTTTCTGATTTATAACGCAGAAAAAGATATTTATGAGTATGACCCATGATGTTGGAAAAATATTGAGAACAATTTCCACCTTGACTTCATTTTCTAAAGAAATGAAAGAACAAGAAGATGCTGCTGCTGGTGCCACTTCTTCAGCAGATACAGGTCAGGCAAAAACAACGGGTGCAAAACAGTGGGAATCTGGTAGAAAAATGGGTAAAACATACGGTGGGTCAAAATACGTTTGGAATAGTGACAGAGTGATGGGTAAAACATATTCCGGTAATCCAAAATCTAAATGGGAGTCTGGAGCTTCAAGAGGTAAAGCAAATCCTTTAACATGAATAATAAGCAGTTAGATTTACTCAATGAAATTAAGGTCAAGATGTTCTATGACCCAAGTAAAACTTTGTCTGAGCAGACTGCTTACGAGAGACAACTAGATAGAATATTTTCTAAACCAGAGACTGCAGAAAAATATCTTGAAGATATTGGCAAATACAAACATGAAATTATTCAAATATCTTCACTAGCCTCTTTGTTTATACCCTTGATTGGTCCATTAATTTCCTTAGGTTTAGAATTAGCCGATTCAGCTCTATATGCTAGTGAGGGTGATAAGTATATGGCAGGTTTGGCTCTTGCATTTAGTTTAATACCTTTCGGTGAGTTAGTGGGTAAAATTCCTGCGGTAGAAAAACTTGGTAGAGATGGATTAAGTAACCTTCTGAAAAAAACAAGAACAAAATCAAAGTTAAGTAAAGACGAAGTGGAAGCTTTAAAAGGTTTAGCAAAGGAAACCCAGTGGTTGAAATCTTCAATGACAAAAAAATTGTTGTATAGAATAATTGTTGAACTTCCTTTATCAAAATTAACAAAATTAGTTTACTTACTTTCAAAAAAGTTTCCGAAGACTTTCAAACTTTCACAAATAGTTCTTCAAATAGCAGGAATCAATATTGCGTTCGATAAGTTAGCGCAGTACTATGGAATTATCCCAAATAAATTGACAGATTCTGAAAAAAAGAACATCAAAAAAATCGAGAGTCAGTACAATCCGGAAAAGAGTGGTAAAACAGTAACTAACTACATTGATGCCAAGTTGAATGAATTGACTCCAGAACAAAGAGATTCAGCATTCCAAAACACCTTTGAAAATTTATAAAATTATGAAAAAAGTTATTTCTGAAGAAATTGGTAGAATAAGTCAACTCATGGGAGTTGAACCTAAATTAATTGCCGAGCAAGCAACACTACTTAAGAAAGTAGGAGATGAACTGTGGAGATTTGTTAAAAAAGCACAGAAAGGTTTCACACAAGACCAAGTTGATGATGTAATTCTCAAAGGAAGAAGAAATGGTGTTGATTCGTTAACAGATAAAGAACTTCAAACTTTGCTAAAACATATCGATTTGAGAAGATTAGCAGAGAAGTATTATGACGATGGCTTGGTGGTTTCAAAAAATTCGTTGAATTCTACAATTACAAATCAAATCAACAAGTTGAAACAAGATGGAGCGTCATCTTATTCTGACTTGATAAGTGGAATACAAGATTCTGCTAGAAAAGACTTTTTTGGGTTAATACCTGGATTCAAAAGTGAGTTAAATGATTTTGCCGATGCATTTGCAAATAAATTGATTGATAATCTCAACGAGACGATTAAACAAACTAATCCAACCCTTTGGGATGATATTGTAAAAACAATTAGACAAACTCAAAAAGGAGGTGATAGTTGGACGTTAGCTTTCAAAAAGTTTATCAATGACTTACCATTGGGTAACATTCAAACCTTATCAAGAGTTTTGACACGTTCTTTGAAAGAACAAGAGAAACTCAGAGAAGAATTTATTAATACTTCAAAAGAAATGGCTAGCGCCATAGCAAAAGGTAAGACAACTCTCTATTACGAGAAAAAATTAACTGATATTCTAACCGCATCCAAAAAGGGGTATAATGATTCTATTGAAAATATTTATAGAATGTTTAAACAAGACCCTGATTTCCCAAAAGGGCAAATGCCTAGAGATTTTGAAACTAGCGGTAATTACATCAAACTAATGGATGCAATTAAAGAAGAACCAAAATTGGGTAAATTTTTAATTGAAGATTTAAAGGCTTGGGCTAAATTAATTAAGACAGGTTCTTGGTCTGAGTTTTTTCAGGCTTGGTGGAATATTGTTTTAAAAGTTAATCCAGTATCTTTCGAACAAATTGTAAAAAGATTACAACAAAGAGGACTTAGAAGTACTTTCATAAATCAAGTTGTTGGTGCTTATATTGCAAAATATCTTGTAATTCCAACTGTTTACACAATATCTAAAACTTTCATTCAACTTTTAGGTGAAATAAGCCAATTGGGAGGTGCAATTATTGGTTTAGATACACCTTGGGACCCTAAACAATCGGGTGAATTGTGGTCTGATTTAATTAAAGAAAATTTTTTAGAAGCAATACCTGAAGATTTCAGATTAATTCTTCCCTGGAACAGCTTACTTGATGAAATTTTTCTTGCAGCAATTAATAACAATCCAAAATCAGCTGAGGATTATCTAGACAAAACTCTTCCCGAAGATGTTAAGGATGGTTCAAAAAAAATCAGAGAAGGAAAAGTGGATGAAATTAAAGAAGTTTTAATTGAAGAAGATTTGAAAGCTTTGATTCCTCAAGAGTTTCATCAATACTTGGGGCGCAAACTTGATGGTACCTATGAATTGAAAAACCCTAAAAAAGGTGAGAGTTATAAAATTTATAAAGAAAATGGTGTATGGGGTATTGAGGCAACAGACAAAAATAATCAAGTAGTCCTTTTACCACTAGAAAATCCATCTGTGATTTCTTCCATAGAAGCTGCAATGAGGTAATTACGAAGTAGTTTTAATATATTTATAAGATATGTTACAAGCACCAGAAGGAATTGAACCATTAAAAATAATCTCTAGAGTTGAAGAGATTACCAATGAACAATTGGTAGCCCCTGAGGATGTTGAACCAATTAGAATTATTAAAAAAAATTCACAACAACCTGAAAAAGTTAATTCTCAGGAAAAAAACACTCCCAAAACAGAAAACTGTGTAGGTTGGAATAAAATGGGTTGTAAGTCAGAATCGATAAAAAAAGTACAAACTTGTTTAAACATTCCGGTATCTGGTACTTTTGACGAAAATTTGAAATTAGAATTGTCTAAATATAGTTCGACATATGCTTTTAAGGACGGCTTTAATGATTCTGATGTTGAAAGAATCTGCAGATACAAAAGTGAAGAAGAAAAAAAACTTATGTTGCAACAAAACAAACAAGCTGAACAGGAAAGATTTAGAAGACAGTATCCTCAACAAACAAGCAACGCAACAACAATAGACCAATTCTAATAATCAACTATTATCAACTATTTATAAAAAAAGAATTTTAGATGGGTAAGTTAAAATTAAGTTCTGAAGAAAGAGAACAAATCCTAGAAAGTCACAACAAATATAGAGATGTTCTGATGGGTCACCTATTTGACACAACACTAGTTTCAGAACAAGCAACACAGAATATGCCTGCTAAACAATTATTTGCTTTAGCTAAACAAAACTGCGCTAAAGATGGACCTATTGCAACGGCTCAACCTGGAACACATTTAGGTAAAGAGGTTTTAGTATACAAACCAAACGCAGCAAAAGAGGGTGTTTGGGACCAAGGTGATGAAGTGTATTTTTATGCCGACGGGACTTACATAGTTGTTGGAAAAGAAAATAGAGTTAAAGGTGTTAGACAATGGAACTGTCCTAACTTACCTTTTGAAAGAGACAGAACTGATAACTTGATTAATACCTTGACAAGAGATTACAAATACTTCTTGTACGATTCGTTACCTCAAGGATATCAAGTTCCAGCACAACAAAAAGACCAAACAGTTTTAGACATAATCCAAGTAGGTAACACACTTCTTTACAGACCTAAAACTGCTGTAAGAACACCTGGTACTCAAACGGAAACAGACATTATCAATTCTTATCTACAAAGCACTTACGGCTTGAATCCTGAAACTATGGAAGGTCTTTGGACACTAGAACCAACAGAAGCTGAAAAACAAGAATTTTTTAGTTTAGTTATCCCGAAAAGTGCTGGTTTATCTCAAAACTTTCAAATTTGGTTGGATATGTCGAAACTTCCACTTAAGTTACAAAACAAACTTAATCAAGAAAAAATCAAACAAGACCAAAGTCTTTTCAATAAGCGTGCTTGTGGTACAATTATCTTGAACTACTACAAAACATGGAAAGATAGAATTCCTAAAAGATTTTCAGAACTGGAAATTGACAAGCAAAATGTTATTAAGTGTTTGTCAAAGTATGAAAACGAAAAATGGGGTGTTCTCGGTGTTGGTGGTCAGAATGTTGAAAAAGCAATCAAGGGTATTTACGGCAATTACACTGGCGACGATAAATTCCCATCAATGTCTAGGTCTGGTAGAGATAAACTAAGACCGGTTGTTAGACAATATAAGACACCTGATGGTGAGAAAGTATTGAGTTTCGATTTTAGATTATTCGAAAACACATAAGGCATCTTCCGAGGAAACTCGTGTTGATATAAACACGTTAAAAGAAAGGGGTGTGTTTATTATCTAAGAAAGGGGGTCATTGACCCCCTTTTTTCATTACAATCTCATCAATAATTCCGTAGTCCAGAGCTTCTTGTGCATCAAGCCACAAATCACGTTGTGCGTCTTGTTTTACTTGTTCAGCGTCTCTACCACAGTATTCACCTAGGAGTTGGAAAAGTGTGTCGTTAATTTTTTTCCATTCTTTGAAAGTAATCTCAGCGTCTTGAATGTTTCCACCAGCGCCTCCAGATGATTGGTGCAACATAGTACGAGAAAAGCGCAATGAGCTGCGTTTTCCTTTCGTTCCTGCACCTAAAAGGACTGAGCCCATAGAAGCTGCCAATCCGGTGTTTACAGTCCTAATATCGCAAGAAATGTAGTCCATGACATCAACAATGGATAAGCCCGACTTTACACTTCCTCCAGGAGAGTCAATGTGCATAGTAATATCAGTCTGTTCAACTGAATCTAGGAACATGAGTTGGGCTTGAACAATAGTTGACATACGGTCGTTTACACCACCAGCAACCCAAAGAAGTCTATCACGCATCAAACGAGAGAAGATGTCAATTTGTGTTGCTCTAAGTTCACGTTCTTCAAGGATATATGGGGTTAATGAATTTTCGAGGTGTTTCTCGAAGTTATACATTGTGAGTGACGACACATTGTAATCACTCATTGCGTACTTTTTGAATTCTTGGGATAAGTCCATCTTTAATACATTTGTTTGATGCAAATATACTAAAGTCCTAGGATATCATCAACAACCTCTTGAGAATTTAAGTGCCTCCAGTTTCTAGGATGTTCGTAAGACCAGAAAATTTTCCAAAAACCAAACCAAAGAAATCCTTTTTTTCTTGGGTCTTGAGTTTTAAAATCTTTGCTGGCCTTGGGAAATCTACCGATTTTGTATGTTCGGTAGTACTCAATCCCATCAGTTATAAAAAAATTTTTATCTCGGTGATTAATATCTGTGAAATCAGTTTTGATTATAGGTTTACACTTGTGGATTTTACAATATTTGTAAATTCTTTCCAGCCATAATTCAGTTTCGACTCTATTTTTATTAATAACTTCGAACTTGACGTACTTCCCTCTATCGTTGTAACGGTGAGTATAGATTAACTGTACACCCTCGTTACTATCTATCCTGTAAACTCTTATTTCAAAATCAAAATAAAATCTACCATCAAATCTGAAAAGTTTCCAAAATGGCGCAGCATCGGTTGGTACCGAGTGTACTTGGTGCGCTTCTAGATATTTTGCAACACTTGAATTTTTTTCGTACTCAACTAATTCTACATAGTAGAACAGGTCAGGACCTTTGACTTTAACTTCAATTCCATTGTTGAAATTCATATTGATTGTTACATCATCAATTTTCGTAAACATAATTCCCTATAACCAGTTTATCGATAACTTTATTTTTTAGATGGTTAAAAGCATGTTCTGGACTTTCAATAATTGGTTCGTTATGAATATTGAATGAAGTATTCAAAACCACAGGTATTCCAGATAAATCATTATAACGATTCATTAAATCCCAAATTCGATAATTGTTTTTTTGAGTGATAATCTGAGGACGTGCAGTTTTATCGGTTTTTTGAATTACTGCCGGTATTTTATCAATCCATTCTTCTTTAGTGGTGTAACAGATTGTCATAAATTCTGCAGCATACTTGGATTTTGAGCAAGTAAAAATTTCATCAAATCTTTCGTTTAAAACCATTGGAGCAAAAGGCATTACATCATTCCTGAACAATCTTTCATTCAATTTGGAATGTGTTTCTGGGTCGGTGGCTTTTGTTAGAATACTTCTAGCACCTAAAGCTCTAGGTCCGAACTCCATTTTACCTTGAAACCAACCTATTATTTTACCTTCATTTATATCTTCAGCAATTTTCTGAGCGTCATATTGAGACCTTTTAAATTCGAATTCTTGAGAAAATTTTAAAACTTGAGAGTCAGTATATTCAAATCCAAGGTAAACATCGTCTAGTTTAAAAGGTTTAGTAATTTCCCCTAAATCGACAGCTTTTTTTAGAGCCACGCCTAAAGACAAACCGTCATCACCCATAGGAGGGACGATATAAATCTCATCGACCCAAGGAAGCTCATTGATTTTTTGATTTAATTTTACGTTTGCAAAAATACCCCCTGACAAACAAATTTTTGTGTAATCCGGAAAAAGCTTGTGCAAATCATCAATGAATTGTAAAACAACTTCTTCAGTATAATATTGTAAATTGAAAGCAAAATCTTGAATGTTTTCGAATGTATCAAATTCGCCTCTTGCAAATAAACTATCAATAACAAATCTAGTTCTAAAGCCTGTGTTTGGATGACTGAAAGTTAAGTCTTTATACGATATAATACTTCTCAGTATTTTTTGATAACGCTCATTAAATTTCCCATTGGGTGCCATACCCATGAGTTTACCTTCATCTTTGAGCATTTTCCAGACTGGAGTGCCATCAGGGTGGTAACCTTTAATAGAATTTGTTATGAAAGCCCAGAGTAATCCTAGGGAACCCTCACTTGATATGGGTGTATTTCGAACTTGAACCATTTTACCATCCTCACATAGAAACACCTTGGAATTACTGGTTTCACCTCCACCATCAAGTGAAATTGATAATACCTTACCTTCCATTCCGCTTGTGAAATATGCGGAATAATTATGAGCGGTGTGGTGCGAGCAAGTTTCGTAGTTAGGTCCAGCTAAATAATCTGCATAATCAGGGTGTACTGGTAATGCAAAAACTTTATAGTCGGCCTCTTTAACCTTAATCCCGGTTGCTTCCTCTACTTTTCGGGAAGACAACTCGGGATAAGATTCGTACTGGTCAGCAGCCTTAATTCTTGTAAAGCGTTCCTCTTCAGCACAATGTACGATTTTACCATCAACTATTAATGTTGTCGAAGCATTATGACTTAGACAATAAAATCCATAAATCGAACTCATGTTATCTCCAAGGATGACTTATTACAAAATTACCAACAACAAGAAAATCTAAATTTTGTGATTCAAAGGTTTTGATAGCGTCTAACGGTGTTTCAACTATTGGTTCATGGGGACCATTGAAACTTGTATTCAACAAAACTGGAATTCCTGTTTTTTGGAAAAATTTATCAATAATTTGGTAAAATCTTGGGTTGCTAACAGGTGTTACGGACTGATATCGTGCTGAATTATCGATGTGTGTTACAGCCGGTATCTTACTTCTCCACTCTTCTTTTACTAGTGCGGTAACAAGCATGAACGGTGAAAAGTAATCGTTGTCAAAAATTTCACTTTGATGGTCAAAGATTACTGCAGGAGCAAAAGGTCGATACCATTCACGTTTTTTGATATCGTGATTAATATGGTCTTTCATCCATGACATCTTAGGTGATGCAATAATTGACCGGTTACCTAATGCTCGAGGACCGATTTCAGAACCACCTTGGAACCAACCAACAACTCGATTTTGAACTAATCTGTCTGCGATTGTTTCAACCAAATCGTCAAAATTTTCGAAATGTTCTACATTGAGATGTTCAAAATCTTTGACAGATTCTCTAATTTCTTCGTCAGAATATGTTTTTCCGAAATACGGACTTATTGGTGCAATTGGTCCAATGTCAGAAACTTGTTGATATGCGTACCAGGCACAACCTAAAGGAATTCCGCTGTCATCTGCTGGTGGTACAAAAAAACAATTTTGATATAGTTCTGATTTAAGAATCAATTCGTTTGAATTACAATTCAAAAAAGAACCTCCAGCCACACAAATGTTTTTGGACTTAGTTAGATTTTTTGCTAGGTCAGCCAACATGACTGAAACTCTTTCTTGTTCTCTTTGATAAATTCCTGCAACACAAGCTTTAGAAAAAAAATCAGACCTCCAAGTTACTCTGGGGTAAATTGGATTATTGGGAATAAAAATATCACCATTTTCATATTTGATGAAATTTTCAGCACCATTTACAATTTCCTCATCAGCGTAGGATGCAAGACCCATTAGTTTACCAGCAGGCCAAGAATTTGTATCGGGTGAATAAATCAACCGATGACAACCCTCCGAATACATAGTGCCAACCGAAACGTCTTCATTGGTTCCAATTGGAACTGGGTATTTAATCCATTTTTTGTAAACTTCTTTATGTTCGTTTTTGTTGAAGTGATAAATTGAAACGCCTTCAGTCCAATCCTCCTCTGGATTTAAACCTTCTCGTGTTTTTTCAGGATACCACTCACCAAGTCGTGTCTTATTATTTAGAATACTACCTGAAGCATCTGCGACAACAACCGCAGCCTCATCAAAACCTGATGAAAAGAATGATGAATACGCATGTGCTAAGTGGTGTGGGATAAATTCAAGCTTCTTTTTTGGAATTCTGAATATCTTGTTGAATTGTTCATACGTATTGTCTAACAACTCTGTTGTACTGTATACAATTAAATCCAAATCATCAATTGTCAAATCTAATTCAGACAGACAGTACATTATCGATTCAACAGGAATTGCGCCATCTGTGAATGCACCATCATGTTTAAGACGACTTAGTCTTTCTTGGGAAATACCAATAGCAACTCTTCCATCTTTAATGATTACGGCACCTTTATCGTGACCTACTGAAAAACCTAATACAATCATTCTTGTGTGTTTTCTTCTTCGTCTTTATTGCTTAGTGATACAATAGTTCCTTCCTGGATATCCATTTCAAGTTTTTGAATGTGGATTCTATTGTCTAGTTTGTAAATTACAACTTTACTAGCATCATCGTTCAATTTGATGTCATCAGTTTTGATGTCAACAACAATACCTTGTTTGTCATCTAGAACCAAAGAGAGTGCTTGTGAAAAAAGCAAAGAAGCATTAAGATAATCTTGATGACTCAAGTTTTGAGAATTGTCCATAATATAGTTTTTTTAAAAAGGTATTAAAAAAGTTCAATAAAAAAAGGTTTCTTTGAAACTATCCCAAGCATCATTCAACGTAGTAGCGTCATCTACAAATGTTGGCTCTTGAGGTTTTTTCCTCAAGGGCATGCGAGCTTCCTCTGGTGTTTTGTCACCTTTCTTTAAATTACATTTTGAGCAGCAAGTAACCAGATTGTCCCATGTATTCTTTCCACCCCTTGAACGAGGGATTACGTGGTCAATAGTTAAATCCTTTTTTGAACCGCAATACCCACATTCGTTGTTATCACGCTTGAACACTCTATGACGGTTCACTCTGATACCCTTACTTCTGTAGTTGATATATTTGAGCAACCTAATAATTAGAGGTCTTACGTAAGTTTTAGTAAAAGTGCTAATAGGATTGTCTGCCGATTTAATGATTTCAGCCTTTCCATTTACCACCAATGTAAAACCCCTCTGAAGCGAGGTTACGTTCAGCGGTGAATAATCGAAGTTCAAAACAAGTACTTTTTGCATGTGTCAAATATATTAAAAAACAAATAAATAAAAAAGGGGCCCAAGGACCCCTTATTAAAAATTTTCAACGACATATCAGGTCCTGGAGCATGCGTCGTTTGAACTTGTTCTTAATTTGAACGAGTTCTTTAAATAAATCTGCTGAATATGTGCTCCAGTAACCATACATCATCAAATAAATATTAAATAAAAATCAAAATAAATTGCCCTTTACAACTATTTAATAAGCAAACGGGTTTAGTAAAATGACTACTGAAGAAATTTATGAGTCTTATGGATTTAAGGCTCACGCTCACGGTTTTTTCCAACAATGGAGAATGGAGACATCTTCAGTGGTAACTGATGACCCCAAAATAGATAGAGCAGAAGCTGCCCGTAAAACATACGAGAGACTTCACAGACAAAAAGTTGCTGAAAGAAAAATTCAGGAAAAGTTGTCAAAGTAATTTTTTCACTTATATTTGTGGTATAATAGGGATGTAGCGCAGATGGTAGCGCACCTGGTTTGGGACCAGGGAGTCGCAGGTTCGAGCCCTGTCATCCCTACTAATTTTTAAAAAAGGATTTATGGCTTTTGTTATTTTAAAAGAAACTTTGTTTATGAATCAGAAATTCACTGTGTTAGTAAACGATAGTGAGGGTATCCCCATGGAGTTTGAAACTTTTGACGGTGCTGATAAGATTGCTAAGTTATTCGAATCTAATTCTATTAGTGGAAACAAGTACTCTGTAAAAGAATTGTCGTAATGGCACACCCTTTTGAACACGCCAAGTCCTCAGCAAAAAAATTTGGTGGAAAACCAGAAGATTATATGCATCTCCACCAATGGTTGGATGATACAAAAGGTTGGATTGGGGATTCTCTTCACAGAATGTTTAGACATCATAGTGAGGGGATATTTGAAATGGAAAAAATATTTGGTGTTCATTTTGAAAACTCCGATGGTAGAAGAGTGTACACCAGATATGTTGGTGAGCAACATGTGAGGGAAGATTGTAATAATTATCTACCCTCAGCTAAAGAGTGGGTAGTTGGTATTCAACAGGAAAAAAAACCAATATGGATGGTTCGTACATTAAAAATTGAATCTGCCGACTGATATTTATAAATTATGTTGACTCCAGAAGAAAAAAAACTTTTTACTTTTTTATACCGACTCGGAAAATCATACGGACTTGATTATCTCAGTTATACGATAGAGTTTGATTACTATTTACCAGATGAACCTGAACTTGTTGATGGTATGTTCAAGTATCCGTTCCATAATGATATTGAAGTTCCGGAAAAGGCGGCAAAACTTTTGGAAGAATTTTATACTGAAAAAATTTATCCCCTTTTGAGTTCTGCAGTAAATAAATTGTACCAGGAAAATCCAGATGCTGACGAATTCACTCAAATGACTTTAGAAATAGAAATCACTAAAGACAATCTTGAAGTTAGATTCAATGCCTCTTACTATGGTTCCGAAGAGGTATATGAAGATTTCGAGTTGCCTGAAGAAATCAAAAAGGAAGCCGAAGAACTGCTCCCAGGAGAAAAAATTGATAAATTGTACGTTGAGTATTCTGGTGGGGGGGATAGTGGATATTGGGAGGACGACATGGGAGTTGAAACCGAGTCTGGAGAAACTAAAAGAATACCAATAACTACAGAAATTAGTGATTGGGTTAGTACTAATCTACCTGGGGGTTGGGAAATTGATGAAGGTTCAACTGGGACTGTCAATTTTAACTTTGAAACTGATGAGATTAACCTAATTCACCAATGGAACACTTACGAAAATCTTGATACAAAAGTTTTAGATTTGAATTTTTAAAAATTTATTACTATATTTGTTGTGTGATTATCTCGGTGGCGAAACAGGTAGACGCAAGGGACTTAAAATCCCTCGGACAGTAATGTCCGTGCGGGTTCGATTCCCGCCCGAGGTACAAATTTTGTGTGGTAGCTCAGAGGTAAGAGCAGAATGCTTATACCATTCAGGTCGTGGGTTCAAATCCCACTCACACAACAAAAATTAATTTTATGGAGCTTCTTAATACTCACCCAATCAAAAAATCAGATTTGGGATTTCATGGTAATCTCTTCGGAGGAAAATTACTCGCCTGGATTGATGCTGCTGCAGCTGGTTTTGCCATGCAACTCTGTGACACCCCACGAATGGTTACAATTTCAATTGACAAATGTTTTTTTGAAAAACCAGCCAAAGAAGGTCAACTACTCAAAATATACGGTGCAGCACAAAAGGTTGGTACAACATCTGTTTCGATTTACATGGAGGCCAGAGGGCATAACGTTTACACGGGTGACCAAAAAGTAATACTAAAAACAAATATAAAGTTTGTTAGAATTGATGAAGAGGGTAATCCGATTCCAATCAGCGATAGAGCAAAACAACGTATTCAACGAATGATTGATGGTGTTCATGACTCGAGCGATAAAATAATATGAATGAAGTTTTCAAATTAACCCTTCGCAAATTATTGCCCGAGGCAAAATATAGTGGCTATCGCAAGTGTAATTTTTTTGATTACAACGAAGAAATCAATGAGTTTGTGACCAACGATGGGTTTATTATAAAAATTGATAATGACCAGGATTTTACAAAAGAACAAAAAGAAAAACTAACAGAACAGCTAAGTTTATACATGGGGTCAAGAATTTTTCTTGAATCTGAAAGTGCTGCACCTATATTTTAAAGATGAGTGAATTTTTTGAAATTACAGAACTAAAGTGGGGACCAGTTCAATACTGGCTAAATGGTTATCGAAGTCATTATGATAGCGAAATCATTGAAAATTATTGTATTGCTATGAGAAATCATATGTTTCCCCTTTCAGTTAGATATGATGAATTTGAGTTTTTGAAAAATTTGATTGTGAAGTACAATCTAAAAAGTGGTTTTGAATTGGCAACGGCTTTTGGTGTTAGTACAACTGCTTTAGGATTAGGGTTCAAACAAACTGGGGGTAAACTCGTCACTATGGATGCGTATGTGGAGGAACGAGTTGATGGTTATGGCCAAAATTATGAGAACACAACAACTAATTTTGATGCTGATGGCTTCAAATCGGTGAATTACTTGATTGAGCACTTCAGATTAAAGGATGTCGTGAATCCACAAATAGGTTGGAGTCCCACGGATGTAAAGGATGTTATAGATAGACATTCCAAAAAAACTTTTGATTTTCTTTTTCTCGATGGCGGCCATTCCCCTGAACAAGTTATTCGTGATTTATTTGCAATACGGCCCTTTATGGAAAAAGAATTTGTTATTGTTCTCCACGACTATTTTGATAATGTGTTTACTGAAGAAGTAAAAACTGTTGTTCACAATCTCTTTGGTATTGAACCCATAATTGAACTTGAACAACCATTTGGGGATAATATGGCTGTTATTTACAACAAAAAAATTTGACAATAAGAAAAACTTTTATATCTTTGCAGCATAATTATTAAAAACATGAAAACTCTATTTCATAACCTCGTAGTCAATATGTTTGATATCATTTGCCAAAAATGGTACCAGCGTAGCTATGCGGGTTTGGGAGTTTGAATGTAGTACTAGTAAGAAGCTATACAAAGGCCCGGACCCAAAAAAGGTTCGGGCTTTTTGTTTTCTTACTAAGTTCTTTGACATATTGGTAGCCTTAGGAGAGGTAGCGCAGATGGTCAGTTCGCGCTGGACTGAAAATCCAGAGATATGGGTTCGAGTCCCATCCTCTCCACTTAAATTGGAATGTAGCTCAGATGGTTAGAGCGTTCGCCTGATACGCGAAAAGTCGTAGGTTCGAGTCCTACCTTTCCAACTTAATACCCCATCGTCTAACGGCAGGACAAGTGGTTTTGGTCCACTTAATGGTAGTTCGAATCTATCTGGGGTAACAATGGTTCTTTGGTGTAACGGATAACATTCTTCACT
>JACCDP010641263.1_pt1 | contig 29485 bp, 29 predicted proteins | sample 7445841 | NCBI WGS metagenome assembly JACCDP01 (sample SAMN15323441, study PRJNA562643) | freshwater metagenome | isolation source: river surface water | place: USA:Blue River Watershed | collected 2017-08-17 | reverse complement strand
TAAAAATTTTCGGAGCTCCGTCATCCTTTGTCTTATACTGTCTATCTGTTGCTTTCATCAGTTTTTACATTTTTCTTCCCTTTTCTAAGTATTTGTTTTCTTCAGTTTTTTCATTTTTTCGCATTCCCCTCTTGTCCTGGTCAAAAACGGCATTTTTCAAAACAGAAGCTCGAGAGTTGCCATATTGCCCCCTGTGGCCTGTTTCGCTTTGGCAATAATGTACACACTGAGTAAGCACATTATTTCCCCATCGTTTTGTGATGATTTTTTGCCTTTGCTCTGCTTTTTGCAAAGAACGATGCTTGTTTTTCCGACATTCTGAAACATACATTATGCTTACCAGTTGCCGACATATTGTCATCATTTGGCTCTCCAACGTCTGATACCAAGATGAAATCCTAACCGATTCCTAGGCTCATCGTCGAAATTCGTGCAAAAAAACAAGGTGCTTGCATGTTTTCCCATGTCTGAATGCATGATTCCTTTTCTCTATGTTCCGATATGGCCTGTGAAAATGATGGTTCTATTGTCAGCTTACCTACGATATGTTGATAGAAGCTTGTTGTGTTCTTGTTAAATATAAGGTAAGCCAGCTTCGCAAATTACCCGATGTCGCAAGTTCAGAAAAGCAGAATGCCCCTTTAATTCCTTTCATCTGTATGGCCTTGGCATACGATTTTTTTCTTTTTTGACTCTGGTATTCCTATATCTTATTCCATTGATTGATCTACAAGTACTGTTCATATTCGCATTCTTTAAAACTGCATATCTATGCCATATTTTGTGCAAAATTCTGTACCGTATTGGTTGCTCACTTTTTTCAAAGATGCCCTCTGCATTTCGAAATTTGTGCTCTCGAATATTGCCATCAAATTCATACTTGTGCTCTCGAATATTGTCGTATGCGTGCCCTCAAATTCATACGCGCACCATCGAATATTGTCGTATGCGTGCCCTCAAATACATCATTGTGCCCTCGAATATTGTCACATTTGAGCCCTCAAATTCATGCTGAATATTGTCGTATGCGTGCCCTCAAATTCATACTTGTGCTCTCGAATATTGTCGTATGCGTGCCCTCAAATTCATACGTGCACCCTCGAATATTGTCGTATGCGTGCCCTCAAATTCATACTTGTGCTCTCGAATATTGTTGTATGCGTGCCCTCAAATTCATACTTGTGCTCTCGAATATTGTCGCATTTATACCCTTGCATTTATAGTCATTTCTCATTAAGCTGTCGTATTCATGGCCTCTAATACTGTTTCACTCGTGCCATCAGATGTTGTCACATTGATTACCTCAACAGCTGTCTCAATTGTATCATTATTAATAGTTACATTTACAACTGTGTTTGTATTCTCATCCAGTGTGTTGTTTATATCATCCTCAGAATTGGGATATTTATGTGTTAACTCTGAATATAGTATTCTATATGGACTCTGATTTAACTCTGTCTCCCCTATGTTAACTGATATAGAGTGACTATCTATATATTGCATGTTTGCATCACGTGCTGTTTTATTCCAGTAAATACGATAATTAGCTGTGACTACATACTGTATAGTATCTGTAATGTACTTGTTCCTCTGTATGTATATTGGCTCATTATTAAAAGATATGTATGTTCCGCTTTTCTCACAACCATTTGATGCTACATAGCTGTCATTATTGATTAATCCCATATTATTATATTTTATATTTGATATTTACAAAAAATTTATAGATAAATAACTGCACGCTTACCTATATAAAATTGTGTTTGCATACTTGTATACAAAAATATATGCCTTAAGTACATAAGTGCGTTCATTTTACGAAATTTAGTGCGTTTGAATATTATTATCGTATATATTATTAGAGATATTTTTTCAATAATGAACATAGAAGCACAACGCAGTCCAAATGGTCAAGCGCAAGTAGCTTATCGCACCACACAGGTAATGCCTAGTGCCGACGATCTTAGACGGCTTCTGATTAAAATAATCTTCTTATCAGTTGCTGATACTTCACACGATTTCCGCAAAAAATTTAATAAACCAGATGATAATATATTTTATAATGAGTTCATACGTGAACAAAAATCAATACATCGTGAGCTTGACACATCTTTTTTCGATTATAAATCTGAAGCATCTGTCATGCAATTTTTGAAGATAGATGATGGTGTATATAACAAAAATACAGCACCGTTTTATTCACAATTAACGATGGATGATTTTGTAAAGCAAAAACGAGATATTAATTCATTTGTAGTAAATGTTAATAAAAATGATTTGAAAAGTCGAGATTTTACAACAATATTTCTCGGACCAATAATTGAAAATGCAACAAATAATAAAAATATGGAAGTTATTTCCGATTTTGCATTACTTACTAAAGACATTTTGTGTAATATAAAGACATCTGGTGATAATGATGTCAAATTAATTGTATCACAAGCAACACAATATGATAGAGGATTCGCTGTTATAGAAGATTGTATACAGACATCTGACATCAATGCAATGCTTACAAAGGAAGAAGGAAATTTGTTTGGCCTAGATTTTATTGGTGTACAGCGAGTTAAAGCAGGCGATGATGTACTAAATTATAGATATGCTCACGGTGGAATACCACAAATTGATGATGAAATACTAAAATATCAGTATACTGTTAATAACAATCGGGTATTAGTTATACTTAAATTAAATTATTTTATAACAGCCCAAACCAATTTTAAGACACGCTTTCTGACGTTTCTCTCAGATTTAATTATTGAAATGAATCAGGTATATGCTGGTAATAAAGGACAAATTAAAAAGGTTAATATACCACTGGATGAACCCAAATCTGGTAGCAAGAGAAGTCGTGAAGATGATACATTAGATGTAAATGAATATACTAAAAAACAGAAACAAATAACTAATCAAATATCAACTATACAATTGGATGAATTGTTTGAACAGTTGTTAATAGTGTATGGATTAAATTATCGTGATTTTAATTTTTATAATGAACAAACTAAAACAATAGACAAAATGAAAGCTAAACAATTTGCATATATTATTTTTGATTTAAAAAGAGCAGGGGATCAAATGCAAGTGAAATCAGCAACCCATAATAAGCAATATGTGTTTATATCAAACGATATGATAGCGATAGCTTATGCATATTGTATGGGAGTTCCTTGTATCAAAACCTCAAAATATGGTAAAACCGATGAAGAGACACACGCAATAAGAAAACTTACATTTTATAATTTTAGTGATGATAATATTCATAATATTATAGAAAAAAAGGAATATTATGTAAATTTAATACAAAAAACATTAAAACAATATTCGTTATATTCTTTATCATTAAAAAAAATTATAGAAGATGCACAAATAAAAATTGCACAGACTGAACAATATAGCACGCATTTAGATATTAAAGTTATTATGGATATGGTCTTACGTGTAATTGCCAAATCTTTACATATACTATCTTGGGGAAATAATCAATTAAAACTTTCAACACGTAGTACACGATCACAAACAAAATCGAATACAAATTCTACACAAGATAAGGAATTATATATCTACACATACATCCATAGATTTAATGTAATACTGCATGTATTGGTATATAATATTTTATTACAGATAGAACAATATGTAATTATAGATAGACAAATTCAAGCTTTTAATGCAGAATTTAACTCTGATATTTTGTCTAAAAAGGATAAAGATAATTATATTGATGAACTCAAAAATTTTAATAAGAAATTAACAAACAGCTCCTCTTATAATTTGATGAAAGTTTTGAATATGTCATTGCCATATAATGAACATTATATCATAGAAATTATCAAGATATATAAGCCCGAAAATACTAGTTCCGATCAAATTTTATTTAATATGCAATCTAATGATTACAATATAGTTCAATCTAACCAATTATCAATCGCATATATTAAACAACTTATTAAGGATTATTTACCTGAACAATCACAATTATTTGAGGAATTAGTTACTAATATTAGTAGTAATCAAATTGTCATTAAAGAATTTTTATTGAATATATTTAATCAACTACCTTCTATAAATACAAAAATTTTCAACCAACATTTGATGACAATTTATGATAAATTTATTAAAACAGGAAAAAATATAAATATTCCAGTTTTAGACGAGTTTATAAGTTTTATAACATATTTTTACCATAATAAAATTACACCAGTTATGAATGTTCCAACTAGATATTTTACATTTGATGAAGTAAATAGATCAGAAGTTGCTCAATTCATTACAGACGCGAATGATGCAAATTCATTATTTACACAAACAAAAATATATTTACAAAATGACAGAGGATATTTGTACTCATCTCCTATCAAGAAAACAATAGAAGATGTTTTACCAAAATATGAACAGAATATGCTTGAATTCTTTAGAAATATTAATTTAACACCATATTTGAATACATATTCACTAACACAAACAATACAAATCATTTTTGAATCAAAGGTTCTTTCTATAGAAAGAATGCAACAAGGAGGTGGTCCTAATAAAAAGCCAATTCTACTAGAATTTGAACACAATGACGAATTATCTCATTATGATTTATTTCGCGAAGCATTAGATAATATATATACAAATGACAATATGAAAAATGATATAAGTTTATACAATGATTTATCAAAAATTATCGTTATATTTTTTGCGCATCAATATCATATATTTAATAATGAGGGTAATATATCACAAGAGTATATTGAACTTTTGCAAAAAAGAAAAAATCTTAAGAAAAAGGTAACATTTTTGAATGATAATGATTTAGCCAATCTAAAGGACACAAACATTAAATTTGCACCATTTGCATCACTAATTAAGTCAAAACATCCACATAAATATAGATCAGCACATATTCAAGACAAAACAGCTAAACCTGACAGAACAGCTAAACCTGAAAAAACAGCCAAACCAAACAAAATAGCTAAACCTGACAGAACAGCTAAACCAAACAAAACAGCTAAACCTGACAGAACAGCTAAACCTGAAAAAACAGCCAAACCAGATAGAACAGCTAAACCTGAAAAAACAGCTAAACCAGATAGAACAGCTAAACCTGAAAAAACAGCTAAACCTGAAAAAACAGACAAAACAGACAAAACAGCTAAATTAGGTAAAACGATTAAAGCTGTTAAAATTGCTAACACAATTTATAGAAATCAAGATATGAACCTAAAACCTAAAACAATTGTAGACTCGCGAAAAACTCGACATATCGTGATAACCAATAAACCAGATAATAACACAAATAAAATTAGAACAATTCAAACAGAAAGGCATGTATTAGGTAATATTATTTAAATAATAAAACTATATATATAATGACACTATGACAGTACTTGAATATATCAAATATGTTGATTATAATTATATTAAAGGATATGAATATGAACAATATGTTCTTGGAGTTTTGCATAAATTTTATGATATAAAGGAAATTTACTTATGGAAGAATGTGCCATTTCAATTGTTGATTGAAGCATCTGTTGTATTTGACAAAGTACCTAAACAACCAGAACGTCTTAATTTTTTACTTGATACTGGTATTGACTTGATTGCAAAATTGAAAAATAATGATATTCTTTTGATCCAATGCAAATGTTATCATAATCGTTGCATATCGCAAAAAAATTTGGGAGGCTTTTATCGTATATTATTGGATGCTATTATGTATAATCGCTTTCATAAAAAAAATACAAATGTTATAGGTCTAATAGCCCATAGTAATTATTTATCTGATATCATTACATCTAGTTTTTGTTATAAAAGTGGAATCGTTCGTGATATTTATATACCATTTGATTCAGAAATTAACACACATTCTTTTATTCCAAATAAATTAAAGCGATATAAAGATATTGTATTTATTGTAAATACATGTATGATGCTTCTAAATATTTTTTGTTTTTCCTTTTATCTATGTGCATGATCGTACATTTTATTAACATATTTCAGTATTTTCTACAATTTAGATAATTCAAAATATTTACATAACATCATATCAACTTTATATCAACTAACACATATGTTTGTGTCACAGGATGTTCAAGGAACTTATACGTGAAGTGTGTAAGGGTCGTGGTTACGTAGTCGCGGATCTGCCATTTGTTAACGTCGTCAAAAATCCTGCATTGAAGATACGCAACCTTGCTGAGTATGAAGCTGTTGTTCAAAAATTGATTGATAGTTTTTCTGAAGATGATTGGCTTGATTTGTTTGAACATGGTATTGTTAATAAGTATGGTTATGCTATTACCTACGAATTTTCACACAAGCTTGATAAGCCTGCAAATCGATATATGATCTTGTTGAAAAGGCCTCTTCAACAGGGTACGAAAAAACTTCTTGTTGATGATTCGCCTATCAGCCAAATGTTTCTTTTCGGCGATGAGCTTGTAAAAGAGGTATTTGGTGATGACTATGAGTTGTCTAAGATATCAATCCTGCTTTCTACACCAGAAGCGCGTGAACAAGTTCGTCATATAGACTATGAAGCTCAACATGTTTGTAGTGATGACAAAAATACAGATTATGCTATTATTGTACCGTTCAAACATAATGGTACAGTAAGTGTGTGGGCATATAGTCAACACGCGGTTCAAGCTTCCAAAGAGGTCAAAAGTCTTGAAAAAGACAAACGTAAACACGTTTCTCTTGTTCGAGAAAAGTTGCTGAGCAATGGTAACTTTAAGATCGATTTTGATGGTTGCCATAAAAGAGACGTTCTAGTCGGTCCTAACGAGATGCTTGTTCTAGGTGGTAATACTGTACACGGAGGAGCTAAAAATAACATGCATTGTTCGGCATATAGAGTACATTATTATGTTACTCACAAGAGTAGAAAGGCACCTAACAATCACACAGTTATTCTCGATGAAGTTGTTTGGGACATGACTAGGGATGGTGCCGAGTCTGTTAATGTGGTGTATAAAGAGTGTGAAACAGTGGAAGATTATGATAAGTATAGAGCAGATAAGGAAACTATAGGTGAATCTTCATCTACTTCGAAGAAGAGCATAGGACGGATTCAGAAGGGCAATGTTGAAGCTAAGAGAAGTAGAGGACGGCCCCGAAAAATAGAGAAGCTAGCTGAGCTTGTACTGCAGGCTAAAAGAGGCAGAGGACGTCCTAAGAAAGTTCAGCAATTGGCTGAGCTTGTAAAGCTTGCTAAGCGTGGACCTGGACGTCCTCGGAAGACATCTTAATATTTTGTAATTATAATAAACAAAATAAAATTGTCATATATTTTCAGCAATACTTATTTTTATAGAGTATTTATAGAACAAATATTTATGGAAAAAATTCCAGAATTAATACCTCGCATTCCAATCAAAGATATTATCGAAGAAATACAAGATAGAGCTGTTAAAAAAAAGAAAATATTATCCAAATTTTTAAAATGTCATAGATTTGCAGATGTTAATTTATCTATAAATGAATACGTTCAAGAATATTTATTACAAAATGAACATAACACTCAAGATACAAATATGCTGCAGCATTATACTTACTATATAGGTGGTGGATTTTCATGGAATTCATTAGAACATAAATTTATGCATTCGAAACCAGAACATTTAAGCATCAGTAGTATTTTGGGCATTCTAGAAGTTGTTTTTATATATAATAACAAAGTACATTTAATGAATAAATTTGAAAATATTTATAAGCAATTATTTATTCCTTTACAAGAATTCTTGCAATCGAATAAAATCAAAACAAAAATTGTATTTGAAAATGTGAAACAAAAACATAATGGACAATTTGAATATTTCAAAAATACAAAACTATTTAAAGCACCTAGTTATAAAATCAAACTTGTTGTTGATGTACATCAACAAACAGGAGGTAATACTAAAAATAAAAAACGTAAATTAAAACGAAAAAAACAATCAGGAGGATATCCACAAAAATTTGCATTAATGAAAATGCTTTTGCATCAAATATTACAAGAAAGATGTGATGATATTAGTGTAGAAGATTTTAATACAGAATACAATACATATTCTATTCTTGAATTTAATTTTGAACATTATGTAGGTAAACCCAAAAACACAGACAAAAATGTTACAGAATATTTCCATGATAACTTTATTGAAAGAAATATAGATCCGTATGAACCCAGAAATAAATTAAATAAACTAAATGAAACTGGTGCATTGTTATTTGTCTATTTGAATACATATGATAAGAAAAACGAAATGGGATTAAATATAAATAAATATAGACAAAAAATATTTTTGGAGTGTTATAAAGATAATCCCAATCATATTCAAAATACGTTTAAAAATATTCTTACGATATATAATAATTTATATCATCAAAACTGGCTACATGATGTTTTTTTTGTAGAAAAAATTCAAGATTTAATTAGCAAATATTCATCTCACTATTATGAGCCATACATTGAATTTTTTAATAAATGGTTTGTTTCATTATTTAGGCCTGCTATAAATGCATTTATAATAGACATAAATGAGGAGCTATTTAGTAAGTTTTCTGTTAAATTATTTATAGCAGGTGGTGATGCTATGAGAAGATATGACCCAGATATATCATTTACTAAAGATATTGATACAAAATTATACATAAAAAATGCAGTTAGTAAATCAAAATTATCAAGAATAGATGAAAAAAATGCTAAACGATTAGCAGTACATAAAGAGGATATGGATTCAACGACACCAATAATACTTGTTCAAAAAAAGGGAATAATCAAAAAACAAATAATTGATACTATAGCCAAACATATAGTCAAACTTCGAAACTATTTAGAACAACATATATCAGCTATACTTCAATATAGAGGAACTACTGTGTATAGCTCAGATAAAGATTATAATTATATCATATGTTTATCTACTGTACCTGATAATAAAATTAATAATCAACGTTTTAGAACACGTGAAATACGTAAAAACCAAGAATTCCCAGTTGACTTATATTCTATAGATTTTAAAACGTATTTAATAAAAGAAGATAAAAATGGAAAAACAATAAATATCAAGGATTTAAATATATCAGTTTTAGATGTTGTATTAGAGGATGACGTTGATTACCATCCCTATTATCATACAAATGTAGACATTCCAGTGGCTAGCCCATATTTTATTATAAATGATTTTACTAATACATACAATAATGATGATAGAGCACTTGCACGCATAGCATCAGATAAATATATCAAAGATATTGAACGTTACAATAAAATGTATGAAATATATCAAGAATATGATGATAGTACTTTTTCAGTAATTAAACCTGAATATATCAAAAATATTAATGATATTGAATTACAGCCATACAAAGAAACTGTAAGTACAGTAAATAAACAATCATTTACAAATGATGTGAATGAAATCATTATGAAAATTAAATCACAAACCCCATTTGATATTGATGATTTTGTAAAAGTACTGAATATAATGAAAAACAAATATTTTAAAATGCTTAGAGATGATTTAAGGACATTTTTGGAAGATTTCGGGAATTTCAAAACAAACCTATATTTCGAAGATTTAAATAAAATTGATACCACATATATTTCATATAGGAGTAGTACAACAATGCATGATGATAAACATTATGTAGATGATTATCTTGATTTATTCAATCACATTATATCACAAACAGATGGCAAACAGAAACATGTGATATCATTTTCAAACAAAATGATAAAAACAGCTATCAAAGGTATGCAGAAACAACTTTCATTAACTTCAACAAGAGGTAGACCATCTATGACTGATAGAACATCCAAATCATCACAAGTACCAATTAAACCAAAAAAACAGAAACGTAAAGAGATATCGCCTATACCATCATCCAGAAGCACAACATTGTCTAAACGCTCTCGTGCTGTGCGATAATCAATATGTGTTGAAAATTGCCCTCTAATAGAAAAAACTGATACATCCTCTTTCAAGCGAATATATCAAAGATGGATAGCCAGATGATGAGAGCCAGATTAGATAGCATTAATACTGCTATGCGAGAATACAGGCAACGTGAGAGTGAATTGAGAGAGTTTGCTAGATCAGCTACTTCAGCTGATCAACGAAATACATATACAACAGAAGCAGATGACTATAGATTACGTATACGGGAACTAGTCCAAGATATAGCTAGTATACGTCCACAAACACAATTGCCAACGCGACAACCAAATATTTCCAGAACAACAAGTACTAATATCTCACAGCATACTGCTGTATCACGTGCATATTCATACACAATACCACACTCAAGACCTATCAGTATTCCAGACACTATACCTGAAACAATTCCAAACGAGTTCTTGTGCCCAATTACAACAGAGATAATGAAAGATCCAGTAATGCTTACAGATGGGCATGTTTATGAAAAGCAAGCTATAAAGCAATGGCTAACCAATCATGATACTAGTCCTTTGACCAAAGTCAAAGTAGATAAACACATCATCATACCTTGCTTCGTCTTGCGTAAGCTTATACAAGATTTTATATCAAATTCCACCTGTTTAGATACCAATCAACTATCAAAAAAGAAACATACTAGATCAAAAGAATTACATACATATAACAAACCAAAAAGGCAACCAAGTAGGTATAATATATTTGTAAAAGAACAAATGCCACGCGTAAAGGAACAACATCCGGGACTGCCATTGACAGAACTTATAAAAATAGTAGCTACTGAATGGAATATGCACCAGCAACAAGCTCAATAAAACATAAAAAAAACATAAAGCATGTTTTTGCCAATATATACTAATATATAAGGAATAAAAACTTATTCATTTTGAATAATGAACAATATTGAGAGCAATATAGTATTAGCGTGTGGACTGTCACGCGGTGTTGCTGTATCTTTGTTATATCCAGTAGACACATTAAAATCGAGATTGCAAAATGCAAGTACTATACAATCATCTTTATACAAGGGATATATATATACAGTAAATACACAAATGGTATATGGAATGTTAGTGTTCGGAACATATGAAAATTTGAAAAAACTTCAAAATGAAAATAAATTTTTGTTTAATATAAAGAATGCTATTATAAGTGATTTATTTGGCAGTATATTTTTATGCCCGTGCGAAGTTGTCAAACAAAATATTCAGGTAGGAAGATATAAAACAGTAATGCATGCTTGTCAACATATTTTGTATCATATGAATGGGATAAGAGGATTTTATAAAGGTTATTTAGGTCTTATATGGAGAGATTTGCCATTTCGTGCTATACAGTTGCCTTTATATGAAGAAGTAAAAAAACTAGAATGTAATAATGGGATGGCTGGTTGTATAGCTGGAATGACAGCTGCAGCTATTACAAATCCAATTGATGTAATAAAAACAAAGTTAATGTGTAATACAAATACAAGCATACAAAGTACAATAAAAGATATATATACACAAAGAGGTATAGGTGTATTCTTTTCTGGAATATTACATAGAATGTTTTATTTAGGAGCATCATCAACCATATTTTTTTATTCATTTGAAAAGATGAAGGAATATATATAATTATTTTTTGCACATATATAAGACTCAAATTATATATTCAACATATGATAGTATGTATAACTGGTGGCACCGGATACATTGGTTCACATATATGTATTTCTCTAATTGAAGCTGGATATACTGTTATTTGTATTGACAATTTATCTAATTCATCTGTAACAGTATTAGATAAAATCGAGAACATAACAAAAATTAAACCTAAATTTTATGAAATTGATCTGAGAAACTATGATAAACTACAAGCATTCTTTGAAAAATATAGAAATTCAATATATTGTGTCATACATTGTGCAGCATTAAAATCAGTTGACGAATCTAATAAATTTCCATTAGAATATTATGATAATAATGTTATTGGAACAATCAATCTACTTAAAGCAATGAAAATAGGAAACTGTCATAACATGATATTTTCATCATCTGCCACTGTATATGGTATATCTGATATCATACCAATAACAGAAAAATGTAAAACAAATGCATTAAATCCTTATGGTCGAACAAAATTATACATAGAGGAAATATTGCAAGACTTGACAAATTCTGATCCTAATTGGACTATTATAAGTTTACGTTATTTCAATCCTGTTGGAGCACATCCGAGTGGCAAAATAGGAGAAAATCCCAAGGGGATTCCAACTAATCTAGTTCCTTATATGATACAAGTTGCTGCAAAACAACAACCATATTTAACTATATACAGTAATAATTATGATACACTTGATGGAACATGCATAAGAGATTACATACATGTGTCAGATGTTGCTTCTGCACATGTTACAGCGTTACAAAAAATTAATGAATTTGACGGTCATACGCTGATAAATATAGGGACTGGTCAAGGTTATACAGTAATGCAAATACTTGCATCTATGCAAAAAGCTGTTGGTCATCAAATACCTTACATTATTGGACCAAGGCGCATTGGTGATGCCCCCATATCTTTTGCTGATACACAAAAAGCTAGTCAATTATTGAATTGGCGGGCCACAAAAACTATAGATGATATGTGCAAAGATGCATGGAATTGGCACTTATCATCTATACAATAAAAAGTTTATATAAAAAATGATGATGAGATATAAATATATCTAATATGAAATTTCAATATTTTTCTGATATTCATACTGAGGAATATAAATCAAATCCCAATAAATTACTAAAAATTCAACAACGAATAAAAGTATATGCACCATATCTTATTTTAGCAGGTGACATAGGAGACCCATTTTCAAATATTTATAAGGACTTTATAATATTTCTTTCTAACTTATTTGAACATATTTTCATAATATGTGGCAATCATGAATATTACACAAGAAAACATAATGACACAGATTGGATGACATGCGTACATAATGAAATTAGAACATTTACAGCAACATTGGAAAATGTCACATTTTTAGAAAATGAAGTGTTTCATATATCTAATACTGATATATCAATATTTGGTGCAACATTTTGGACTGATATAAAAGATGATGATGAAAATATAATAAAATATATAGCAGATTATAATTTTATTCCAAATTTTACTATAAAGAAAACAAAAGATTTACATCAATTTTCCTGTCAAAAATTGCAAGAAACTTTGGATTTATTTCCTGAAAGAAAATTTGTTGTAATTTCACACCATTTACCATCATATTCACTTATAGACACGAAATATCTCTTAGCTGTTCCTTCATTAATTTGTGCATTTGCATCAGATATAAATATTTCAAATAATAAACAAATAATAGCTTGGATAGCAGGACATACACATACAGCAATAGAACAAGGGAAATTTCATATAAATCCCATTGGATATAAGGGGCAAAATTTACAATATAATTTTAACAAAACCATTGAAATATGAAGGATAATTATAATGACACCTCTAAATTTTTAGCCAACTGTAATAGAATATTTTTTTTGATTTCAATATTAATTTGTTGCTGATTTGGAAGTCCTATCTTGTCAAATTCTAATGTTGATAGTTCATTCAAATATAATGGTAAGGATTCTGATATAATATCAATTATGAATAAAATATCATCAGAATATAATATATCTAATGTTACAATGTTATTTTCAAATAAGTAGTTTATATACTGAAATAAAATCAAACGAATAAATAAATTCAAATATTTGTCTTTTTCAATGAAATTATATAAATTGAATAAAAACAAAATAGTATATTGTTGTCTATGATTAAAAGTATTAGTTTTATATATAGATTTAATATAATATATCATATTATATATCATTCCAAGTTTTATAGAATATTTTTGTTTAGCGGATAAATCAATAAATAGATCATTATTAAATATAATTGCTGATACTATTACAGTATACAAATAAAAGAAGAAAATATCAAAATTTTCTGCACCAACATAATGATTACGCATAAATTTTTGATTAAAGAAATAAGATTCTATCAGAAAATTGACATCTTCCATTATTTTATCGAAACGTTCATCCTGAGTATATTTAGATGTATATTCATAATGCTTTAATAATTTATTTACATACAGATTTTTCATAATTATCATCAATTGTTTTATTAAAGATATTTTCATGATTATTTTTGCATTACCTTTCATATTATGATCTGTAATAAATAGAAGAAATTGAAGTATTCTACAATCAATATTGAAATATGCGGGTTTTAAATTTTTGAAGATAGAGGTACTAATTTTTAATTCACTCAAAAAATGTTTTGTTATACCTTCTTGAGGAACAAATAAACTTAATTTTGTTTTTGAATCATCAGTATAATTAAATAAAACATCATATAAGTAAGTGGATTGTTCATTTGCATTCTTGATAGTAAATGCATGTATGAATTTATCAAAAAATTGGATGTTGATAGAACTATTCATTATATTATTTAATGTTATTGAATAAAAGTCCATTATTTTACCTGCATTTTTATCAATGATGTGAAATTGATTTGTATACATATTTGTAGTTAAAAATGGTTTTAACTGAGTTCTATAAGATTTATTAGTCATATTGAATAGCCTTAAACTTTCTAAATCAGTCTTACTTGCCACTTTTATTGTTAAATCTTCTGGTATATTTGTAAGTTGAGTATGTGTTTTTTCACTTCCACGTGTACCTCCCTTAACAGCATAATATGTATATATATTCTGTTTTTTACCTTTTGTAATCTCTTTTATACTGAATTGCATTTTTCTTGTTTTATTGGATTGTAGTAATTTTTCAGCAAAAATTTGAGAAGCTTCATAAGGAGATGTTGCTGTAACTTTTAATTTCATATCAGAATGTGACTGTAAAATAAATGTTCTTCTTGTTGGCATTCTTATCTTTAAGAATCATAATAAAATATGAGTCTATATTTTTCAGACATTTATTTGTTTGATTCATTCCATTTTATTAAAAATTACAAAAAATGAACAACTGCTTGTATAATCAAAATACAGGCGCTCAAGCTATTGTAAACAATAGCTACTTTCGCATTTTGTCATTCAAAATTCAAATTTTTTTCTTCTTGACTACAACTCTGCGCCTAGATGCCTGTTCTTCAACCATAGATTCGGTTCCAGCTTCATCAGAGTCATCATCGTCGCTTGTGCTTGAGCTAACATTGCGCTTTCTCTTGTTGAAAGTTGGCAATGTGAATTTTTTGGGTGCATTTCCGTGGCCGTCCGAAATGCAACCAATACTCTCTACTTCAAAAGGAAGACCAAACGTCATGATTTCCGTCTCATATTTTTGGATCTCAAAATTCTCAACAACATGCTGAATTTTGCTCTCAATCTGACTTTTGACGGACGCCTCCGTGTCGAGTGGATAAGCGTAAAATGTATTCTGCAAAGCATATGGCTTGACAACTTTTTGTTTTGCATGCGTTGAAGGCCTCTTGACAACACAGACCGTCCCCCAGCTCAGAATAGGGGTAGAAGAAGAGATGGAAACACCCGATACAGCCAAAGCAGTCGAAGCAGTCGAAGCAGAAGGAGCCGAATTTGCAGATGCAACCATAGATCTTGTTGTTCTTGTGGTTGAAGAAGTTGGAAGAGCAGATGTAATCACAGGCATTGTAGACGTCAAGGCGATGGACGGTAACAACTGTGATTCCGCGCTGGGTGCAGAAATATCTTGAGAATTTTGATCATCTATTGTGAAATTCTTGTTGAAATCATCTGACATCCCAGAACGCGAAAATTGTGACTCGTTTTGTTGCGATGATGCAATCTCCTGTGAGTCAGCCTCTCCCTCGTGCCTACCAGAATCAATGCTTGATAATGATTCTGGCTCATCGCGCCGACGCATTTTGAACACCGCACTTTTTTCGAATCGGCCTTTGCGATAATAACGTCACTTTTGTTCTCTTCAAAATTCAAAACGCATTTGGAACCACGCCACGATTTTCGAGGCACGCATATCAGCAGTCCCATGGATAAAAAAAAATTATACGAGCAACAAAAAAAGTATCGGAACAAGAAAAAGCAAGAGCATGAAAAATGCAAGAGCATGAACATTCAGCTCCAAGGGCAAATTGCAGATCTCAAGCTACAAATTGCATCATATCGTATGCAATTGATGTGGACAAGTCGGGAGCTAGCAGAAACAAGAGAAGCTCTGCAATTTTTGCGAAAGTGGAACAGCTCAAAAAAATTTTAGTACTAAAATAAGGAAGCAAAAAACACAAACCTCTCCAATAAGGAAGCGTAAACTGCATACCCCCAGAAGTACTAAAATAAGGACAAGGAAATAGCAAACCTCTTTGCAAGGAAGCTTTTGCGCAAACCCAGTTTCAAAAAAGCCGTTTTGAAAAAAAATCATGCAAAATGTCGTTCAATCCAGATGATAATGATTCTGCAGAATCAGAGAGAACTATGGCAGTCATTCTCGAAGAAAATAACAATCTCAAGAAGCAAATTGAAGAGCTTACAACAAAATTGGCTCAATATGAGATACAAGAAGGGGCAAGAACATCAGCCACAAATGGACCATCTACTAGCTCAGTTGGAAGAAAAAGTATTCCTTTTCATAGGAGGAATGCAAAACAGCATCAAGGGCGAATGAAATATCTTCTCACCAAACTGGAGATGAAGCAACCATGGAACCAAGATACCATTGCAGATCTTCGAGAATATTGTGTTAATTCTGATATCCAAGGAGCTGGGCAAGATTTTTTCAGAACAGCTGTAGTAGCTTATGGGGGCGAAAGCAGTCTAGCTGTGATTACAGATATAGATCTGTTCATAGCCATGTTGCAGTAATTCCTACATGAGATTTGAAATAAAATTTTCAAACAAGCTTCAAAAATTCAGCATCTACTTTTGCATCAATGTCACATAACCATTTTCATCAACAAATATTTTTTTGCTGGAAATATGATTATATGCATATCTATACCCACGTTCTTTCTCATATGCAATCAATATGTTAGATTTATAATTTATTAGTTCATCTGTCAAGCCATATATTTCATACAGTTTATCAAAAACAATGTCAAGTTCTTCATAAAAGTTGCTCATTTATGCAGTACAAATACAATCAAAATTTCAATGTCATTTTTTATTAATGACAAGTATTTTGTATCCAAAATATTTCCTGATTGTAATTATCACTAGGTGTTTCAAGAATAATTATTGGGTTATGTTTTAATATGTTAATAAAATTTTGGAGTTCTTTTATTGCAATTTTACCATCTTGGCCAAATAAAGAATCATGCACATCTGCTTTAGAACCTTTTTCTTTTTTACTATTATTGAAATGTACTACTAAAATATCTTTTGCATTATATTTTGCCAATTCCTTGTAATATTCTGCAATATTATATCCAGATGACCATATATGTGCTGTATCAACACATATTCCAAGATTTTTCTTTTCATCTTTCGAAAAATCATTATAAAACATTATGAAATCTTCCACAGTTGTCAGTAATTCTGTTCCAGCACCAGCAGGTGTCTCAATCATTAATTTAGCATTTAATCCCAATATATTTAATTCTTGTAATATATATTGAATGGCGTTTTTCATGTAATACAATCCTTGCTCTTGAGTATTTTTTGTGTATTTACCAACATGCACTACTACACCAACTGCCCCAATAATATCAGCAACTATTAGTTCATGTACTAATAAATTTATCCAATAACAATCCTTTAAATCTAAAAACTTTTTCCCTAATTTGGGTTCCTTTGATAAATTGATTGTATATGATGAATGAATGACTAATTTAAAATCTGTCAATTTACAATATTCACGTATTTCATCAGACATATTTTTATAAACCTGTAAATTTGGTAACTGAGCACTACGCGGATTTGATACAAATAATTGCAAAGCATTCCCGCCATTTTTTTGAATATTTTGTATGGTTTTTATTAAAGCTCCAGATTCTTTCTTGATATGTGCACCAATATAATGAATATGCATATTGTAATATACAAATATAAAAAATACATTTCATAACATCATTTTTTAATTTATGTCATAAAACTGATATAAGAATAATATTCGTATATATCAATGAAGAATTAGTTCTTCCAAGCCCTCTTAGCAAAGTGGTTAATGCGTTCGCCTTGTAAGCGAAAGGTCCTGTGTTCAAATCACAGAGGGGGCAATTGTTTTATTTTTATTGATTTAATACAATTGTATGAAATATTTAGAAAGTAGACAAAAAATGATTACAGTTTTGATAAGAAACTGTCCACATAACTAAAAGATGTATACAAAATTACCAATAAGCCTCTCTCGTATTGTGCTGAGAAGGATCTTCTAAGCTATAAATTGCTTAGCATGCCAAGACTGTCATTATATAAGACATGAATCGCTGAGTACATATGAGATTATTGGTAACGGAGTATGCATTTTTTGGTCATATATAATATTATTTAGAACTATATTTTAAAGATTTTGATGTTTTTTTTAATTTAGGTGACTTTGAAGAAGATCTAGTGGATTTATGGGATGATGACGAAGATCTAGTTGATTTAGGGGATGATAATGATGAAGATCTGGTAGATCTGGGTGATGTAGATGAGTTAGATTGTAAATAATATACAGCTATTTTTTTATTCAATTCATCATTGACATCATTTTCTGATAATCTAAATATGATTCCATTGACTATTTTTTCAATAATATCATCTTTTAAATTGCCTAAAAATGGTAAATTCTCATTTTTGGCTTGAATATTTTTTTGAGGTAAATTTTCCAAATAATGTAAATAATGTAGATTCTCCCATATAGCTGTGTTATATGTTGCAGAACCTAACTCATATATCATCCAACGATGATTTTTATCTAATTGAGAATATTTAAATAATCTCATTCTTAAAATCTTAGCACTAAACATAATTAAAACAAAATGATTATCAGATAATAACACATATTCTCCAAAATCAGTGTCGTTTGTATATTTTCGTACATAAATATTATCAAAAAAAAGGGTCAGAAAATGTTCAAATTTTTCTCTAAACCCTTTGCCATTTATTTTAATTTTAAATTCATAAAAATATTTATTTTTATGTGCATTATAATGCTGCTCATCATTGCATCGAGCAAATTCTTCGTCACTAAATTTTTTTTTAGTTATAAATTTGTGAGTTAATTTTTGCGCTTTTAAAAAATGCAAAATATTTACTCCATATTCTGACACATCCAAAATATCCATTCTATATATATATAATTAGTTAAAAATTATAGGATATATAAAATTTAAGATTATACATCTAAACAATATGACATATATTGTATATATTTGGCTAATTTTCAATTGCATTTTTCATATGATATTTGTTGGTTTACCATGTTTCATTATTATATTATGTTTAATCCCATTTATGTCTGAAGAAAATATTCATAAATATATAAGCTATCTAGGTACAATATATTTCAAAATATGTATATGGGTATCAGGGATCAAGATACACATATATGGTATAGAAAATATAGAAAAAGGTCAGCACTATATTTATATGTCTAATCATACTTCAAATTTTGATGTACCTTTTTATTATGCAAGCCTATTACCATATAATGTGATATCAGTTTATAAATATGCATTGACAAAATATCCTATCTTTGGTTGGTATTTATATTATAGTGCAAATATACCTATAGAAAAAAATGATACAAAACAGTCATTAGATCGAATGAATAAACTTGCATCAAAACTATGTAAAAAACAGAATAGTGTATTGATTTTCCCAGAAGGCAAAATTTCTGCGACAGATGAGTTGAGTACATTCAAAGTAGGTGGTAGTATTCTTGCAATCCAAACTGGTATACCCATATTACCAATGGCTATAAGTGGATGTAAAACAATATTTGGTAACTATTGTATAAATCAAGAACCTATAAAAATTTATATAGGTAAACCTATTTCAACAACAGGTCTTGATATTCAAAAACACAAACAAACATTAACACAAAAAGTATATGACACTATAAATGAGCTTAAACAAACTAAATATACAGAGGAACCACATATAATATCTTTATCATTATTTGATCTAATTTTTATCTTTAATTGGGGAAATCATAGATCTACCCACAATCATTAATTTGTTTATTTTTATTTGTTCTCTAACAAGACGTTTAACTTCAGTAACATCAGAGTCCTTAAATAGATAATGTTGGATATTTATTATTGAACTAATTGGTTCAGAAGCATTATTTTGAATTTGCATAAGTTTGTGCAATTGTGCCCTATTTTTATTATACTGTAATGACATCAATTCTAATGCCATATTAATAAACTGTCTTTGGTGTAATTTACTATACATTTCTTATAACTATTACAACAAATATTCTTAAATAAAATTTTGTATTTCACATTTGTTCTAAAAAATGTAAGTTTATACGAAAAATGATATTAAATACTAAATATTTAATGCAGACGGTGATGAATGCCATTGAGTTTGCTTGCTTTTTCGATAGATTTCAAAAGTCTATTGGATCTGAAATTGATTCAGATATAGTAGGGAAAATATATGATTATTATGAAGGCTCTTATGAGAATTATACATTACTTGAACTGATTTCAATGCTTTCTATGAAAGACATCAAGATAGATTGTGCTTTCAATAAGAAGGCAATTATTGAAATGATACAAAAAAACAATTTAGATATACCAAAACAATATGATCCTATTCAACCAACTTCTTGGTGGATGGAAGAAGGATCTAGATATAATTACATCTTTGTTCCAGATATGTACTTGGCATTTTATGAAGGCGATATTTTCAAGACAGAAGGAGGTATGATTTGGGAACTAGAGTATATTGAAAGGTATGAAGAAGGAGTGTTAGGAGAATTTCAAAGTATTGACGAAGAACCAGAAGGATACCAATATGTAGTATATATGTACTTTATTAACAAAGATACTGGTGATGATATATGTATACAGGCTGATGATTTCATGTATTCATTAGATTATGAAGACACTACAATTATACATAATAATAATATGATACTAAAAAAAATTATGCCATATGAATATGCAGTATATGAGTAGCTTTCAAATCTCAATGTGTAAATAATTTACAAATTTCATAATAGACAGAACTACCAAATATAATCATACTGAACAATACTATACTTATATTTATAATATGAATAAATTTTTTTTGTCTTTCTGATACATATTCATCATCAAAATAATTATCATTATTGTTATATTCATATATTTTTTCTAGATTAGTACATATATCTATATAATCTTTATCAGACAGTAAGTGTTTATTGTTATCAATAATTGCAATTATATCTTGCATATGGTCAATAATCATTGTATTAATATGTTACAAAAATTTAAGAAACATAGTTCATTTTTTATTATTATGAGTATAGTATATTAGAATATGGAAAGAAGAAAATCTGCACGTATTGCTAATAAGCAATCTCAAGCATCATCACCAAGAGCATCATCACCAAGAGCATCATCACCAAGAGCATCATCACCAAGAGCATCATCACCAAGAGCATCATTATTAGCTATTGTTAACAGTTTTGCACCTATTGATAAGGTTTGTATTTTTACATTTGGGCGTTATCAGCCTCCACATAAAGGACACAAAATAGTAATTGATGCTATAATACAAATTCAAGATATGATACAATCTAAGAATATAAATGCCCAACATTTTGTATTTCCATCACATACATATAAAGTTGCAAAGAATAGTAGATATCCTTTAAAATTTGAAGATAAAATACAATATATGAATGCAATGTTTCCTTATGCAAATATTATTTATTCTTCATGTAAAACTATATATGATATAAAAATGTTTCTGAGATCATATGGTTTTACTAAATTATTAATGGTTGTAGGCAGTGATCAAGTGAATGCTTTTAAAAACTGTATGACAGAAGATAATGGAGAATATGTAATTTGTGCAGGAAACCAACGAATATCAGACCTTACATCTATTGATAACGAAGCAAGTGCTGAAGAATTATCTGCAACATTGTTAAGAAAATATGCTACAGATGAAAATTTTAATGAATTTAAAAAACATGTTATGATGGGTAATGTTAATAAAGATATAGCTTTTAATTTAATGAATGATGTCAGAAAAGGACTTTTACTATCACAAATTAAACCTGAACAATCAGCAGGTAAGAGAAAAGCAAAACAAGCCAAAAAAAGAAAATCAATGTATACACAATTCTTATACTGAGTGTAAATCTTTAAGGATATATATATCATAAATACATTTTGTTATATTGCTATATATATCATCATAATACAATGCTACTTGCTTATATACAGTATCATTTATCATAACTCCTATCAGTAACCTAAAATGTTCGCTATTCTGAATAGTATTTGGTATTATCATAATACCATTATCAAAGGTACAATTCATTGCATTTTGGAGATAAGATGAATAAGGTCTTAAATTAAAAAAATTTATAGGTAATTCATGTACCGTTTTATCACAAGATGTATATACATACTGTTGGCTTTCCCAATAATTATTGAGCATTTTTAGACAAATATCTTGGAATGATAATGTAGAAAATGTAAAATTTTGGTAATCCATATTTCTAAATTGATTCATTTGAACTGAATGCAATTTTATATAATTTTGATAAATTTGATAATAAATAATTACCATAAATCTTGTAATGTTATTGTGAAAAAAATTTAATTCAAATGACAACAGTTTATCAGATATACGCCCTCTACCAGAAGCACATCCATCTAAAATAATTGATTTGCCATCAAAATTCAAATCATTTTTACTAAACTTCAAAATTCTAGTACCATTTCTTAAATTCAAACATTTGCTTGTCAAAATGCAGGATTTATTTTGAAAAAAAGCAAATTCTACAGATTTATTTTGATAACTTATGGTATTCAATGCACCAGAACTATTATATACATATGTATATGGTAAAAACCATTTACCACTAAAGGATTTTTCAAATAAAGACCATTGCCTATCTTTATGCGAACATATAGAAAGTTTTGTAGAATATTTCAAAGGCACCCAAATATTTGTAAATGCTAATGCATTACTATGACACAAAATAATTATCAACAGATATTTAAGTCTTGACATATAGTAATAAAAATACAATATGTTTTTATATAACTGCTGGTGCATAAATGCCTTGTGCAAAAAATAAGGCAGATAATAACCCTGATATAATAAGCGTAAATATCCAAGCTGTAAATGTTTTCAAAAATAATTTCCAATTAACACCAGTCTTAATATCTTCTGTAATACCTATACCAACCTCTGCTCCTACAATACAATGTGTTGTGGATATTGGGATGCCATATACTGATGCAAATGACACTGTCAATGCAGTGGCTAATTCTGCACTATAACCTCTTGATGGTGATAAATAGCATAATTTACCACCCAATGATTTAATAACTTTATACCCGTAAGTCCATAAACCAATTACAATACCACTACCGCCAAGAACTAACATCCATTTTGGTGTCATTATTTCATTCGACAATTTCATATTTTCATAAACATACCATATTGCACCATATGGACCAATTGCATTAGCTACATCATTAGCGCCGTGTGCAAAAGCTACACTACAAGATGAAAAAACTTGCAAGTATTTATAAACATCTTCTGTTTGTTTAGAATATTGTTTCCCCAGCATTTCAATAGTATTTATAGTAGTATCTATAGGAATGATTGCATCTGTCCTTGCTATAACTGATAGAGTTGTAACATTCAATTCATTATCAGTTGGACTTGTACTTATTTTTTTTTGAACTCTAGATTTTATATATGGTATACATAGACAAGATATAATACAAGAACCTCCTGCAATTATAGATGAGACCCATGCAGATTGTTCAGATGACCAGTGTAATTCAGCTTTTGCCCCTTTGTATAAAATAAAGAACATATTTATAAAAACAGTTACTAATACTAGTGGTGGTAAGGCATAATATGCAATATAATCACTATTTTTAGATTCTAGAACTAAACGTTTATTCAAACTAAAAATGATTATAGACAGCATAGCAGATAATAAGGGAGATGTAAACCAAGAAATAATAATTGGCACAAGGCCCTTCACGAAAGGAAAATCATTTGTAGATTGTATCCATAATATACCTCTTGGGCCTTGCCAAACTAATGTATATCCAATAACAGAGCCTATGATAGAATGTGTAGTTGATACAGCTAATCCGTGATATGTTGCAAAAGTAACCCATAATGATGCAGATAATAAAGAACATAGCATACCATATGCAAAAATTTCTGGTCTATTTTCAAATACTGATAAATCAGTGATAGAACCTGCAATAGATTTTGAGACTTCGCCTCCTAATCCTACAGCGCCACCGAACTCAAGACAAGCTGCTATACAGCAAGCTTGAAATAATGTCAATGTTTTAGCTCCAATAGCTGTTGCAAAAGAATTTGCAACATCATTAGCACCAATTGTCCAAGACATAAAGAATGAAAAAATGCCTCCAACAACAACAAACCATTGATATGTCATACAATTATAATATAACATGATATTAAAATGAATATGAAAAAAGCTATTTTACATGTTATGCTCCCAATACTTGCTGCTGTGATTATCAATATTGTTATATATACACAAGGATGGAACAGCAATAACAGTAACAATAGTAAAGCATCAAAATACTTACCACCTGGATATGCCATAGCTATTGTTTGGATATTTATTTTGGGTCTTTTAGGATTTACAAATTATCTTGTCTGGCCCAGTACAGCATCCATTGTCATTATTATAGCTATTTTATATTGTTTAGCATATCCATTTTTGACAGCTGGACTACAAGAAGACAAAGGTGATGTTTATAACATATTAGCATTTATTATTGCTCTTATAGTAAGTATGACAGTATTTATGCAGAAAAAGAAGGCAGTATTGTATACAATACCTTTCTTTATATGGACTACATATGTTAGTATTGTTACATTATTGAAGTATCAACAATGAAACCAATTATATCACATAATCTCAAAAAATATAGAGCAAAACTATCATATTCACAGTACTATAATTATTATTAGCTATTACATCAGTGTAAAGTTTTAAGTCAGATATTTTCTAAATTGTCTTCTAGTAAAATAGTAACATCTTCGTTATCAATACTTCAGATGAATGATAGTGTTAAGAAAATAATAATGAAAATTAATAAACTACTATATTCAGTATCATATCAACATTATATAAATGCAATAGAAATGTTTTTTAGTATGCTAAAAGAAGTCAGGACGAACTTGTAAAGAAATTGATAAAAATATAAAAGAAGTCATAAAGAGTGTATCTATGACCAAAGTTATATTATAAAAACATACTAAAAGGGACATAGAATAGAAAGGATTATATGAAGAAAAAATAATAAGAAAATACAAGATTTATAAGGACTAAAAATTTGCGTTTTAAATGTTAAAAGGTGTAATACCTTTTATTCATTTTTTTATCATTTTCTTTTTTCCGATACAAAATTATTTATAAATTGATACTAGTATAGCAAGAAGGACAAAAGGATCTTTAATTTTATTTATCAATATAAAGATATATGTAATCAACTATGATATGAAATTTAAGTTTAATAGTGCTTCTATGTTAGACCCTCAACATCCATATTCAGTACATGACAAGACACCAAAATATATCGAATGGGTGCATGATTTTTCAGGAGATATAACTTTATATTATGATAACAATATAATACTTGCATTTAGAGATAATGTAAAGGGTGTGAAATATGCATGGTTAGTAGAATCTCCAATATTAATCAAATCAATAATCGAAGATATCAAAAATAATCTTGATAAATATTTTTCAGTTTTTAAATTTATTTTTACACATAATAAAGAACTTTTGGATTTGGATAACAGGTTTAAATTTGTTCCTGGTAATGGCACATGGATTACAGAACCGAAAATGTATGGGAAAACTAGACTGATAAGTATGATATCTTCAAACAAAAATTTCACATATGGACATAATGAGCGATTAAAGTGGGTTAGTAAATTACAAAATGATTTAGATTTATATGGAAGAGGATTTAGAGAAATTGAAAAAAAGGAAGAAGCCTTGTGTGAATATATGTTTTCAGTCACAATTGAAAATGCATTTGAAAAATCATATTTTTCAGAAAAAATTTTAGACTGCTTTGCAACAGGTACAATTCCAGTTTATTTAGGCCCACCAGATATACATAATTTTTTCAATGCAGATGGTATAATATTTTTAACAGATGATTTTAAAATATCTGATTTGTCAAGTGATTTATATTATAGTAAAATTGAGGCAGTTAAAGATAATTTGAACATATTAAAAAATAATTATCTGGAAAGTATGGAGGATTATATATATAAACATTATATAGAAAATAATGCAAGTCAATAAAAATGATATAAGGATTATGTAATATATACATATGTGTTCCCGTGGCCTAATCTGGTTAAGGCATCGCTCTTATGAGGCGGGGATTCCGAGTTCAAATCTCGGCGGGAACATATTATTTTTTATTTTTATATGATATAAAAGAATCATATAAACATTAATTGCATTTATGTTACCAATATGCAATTGAAATTTATCAAAAGAATTGATACAAGTGATAATTCAATATTCTATTCTATAGTGCCATATACTGAAAGTACATTAATTGGTGTAGGTAGGAGAAAATATTTTGAAAACGAACGTTTACTCAAATTCATTCATTTGAATCATAATTTTGATGTAATTGAAGATAAAGAAAGTTTTTTAGTAATCGGAGAAGATCCACGATGCTTTATACATAATAATGATTTATATGTGCAAGATAATTATTGGAATGATATGCATCTAATGAACTTAACAAAATTTAGTAGAATTAAAATCAACATATCTGGAAAAAATATAAGTTTTATTAGTCACAATGGACGTTTATATTTTATTCATTATATGTGTCCATTTATGTTATATGAATTTTGCGAAGAAACAGGCGAAGTGTTTATAATAGATGTATATCAAGATTATGATGATAATTTCGAATATCGAGGCGGAACACCTGGATATAAATTAAAAGATAATGTGTATTATGGATTTGGACATCGTACATACACCAATAAGAAGGGCATTCTTAAACATGATATATTCTATTGGGAAGTAAATTTTACATTAGATAAACCATATATAGAGATACTTATCATAGACCAACCATCAAACTCTCTTAATATTTGTGACCCAACAAGTGTAGTACAAATAAATGATAAAAAATATTTAATCACAGCAGAATCAAAATATGCATGGTTTCAAGAACAAGATTATGTAACAAATTTATATGAGATTACAAAATAATTTATATTTAGTGTGTAGAATATGCTTAATTTTTCAAGGTCACCATCACCATTTATGCCTGGGACTCCTCCTACGCCAGAACCCACAACACCAGCAACAGTTATTGCACGTTCACGTTCACCTACCAGATCACCATCTAGAGCATTGACACCTCTTACCCCCGGTGGACCATATAGTTCAAGGTCATCATCTATTACAAGCGCGCTATCTGTATCAAGGTCATTGAGTAGTACAACTAGATCGTCATCTACGAGATCACCTACAGCATCAAGATCACCCTCAATATCAAGATCACCCACTGCATCAAGAACACCATCAATATCAAGATCACCTACAGTATCAAGATCACCTACAGCATCAAGAACACCATCAATATCAAGATCACCATCAATATCAAGATCACCGTCAATATCAAGATCACCTACAGTATCAAGGTCACCTACAGCATCAAGGTCACCCATAGCATCACCTATAAGGTCACCTAGACCATATAAGAAATCTCGAAATTGATACACCTTTCATGCAAGCTTATTTTCATATCTTTGTATACCAGATGATATCATATTTTTGACTAATGTATTAAAATCAACACTTGGCTCCCATTCTAATTCTTTTTTAGCTTTTGATGCATCACCTATCAAACAGTTGATATCAATATCTCTATAATATTTTGTATTTACCTCAACAAGCACTTTCTGTGTATTTTTATCTATACCTTTTTCAGATTTATACTTTAATCCTGAAGAACACCATACAATATCAATACCAACCTCCTTAAAAGCAAGTTCTACAAATTCACGAACACTATGTGTTTCTCCAGTAGCAATTACATAATTTTGTGGTTTATCTTTTAAAAGCATAAGATATACAGCACGTACATAATCTTTTGCATCTCCCCAATCACGCCTTGCATTCAAATTACCAAGTTGCAATGGTTTACAATTATTATCATATTTATGTTTGACGACATAATCAATTATTTTTTGTGTAACAAAAGTATGACCTCTTCTTGGTCCTTCATGATTAAATAAGACACTAGATACAATAAACATATCATATGCATCTCTATACATATTACAAATTTGTTGAGCTGCTAATTTAGAAATACCATAAATGCTGACAGGATGCATTGGTGAATCTTCATTTAACATTACATCACCGTCTGTTTGATTGCCATACATTTCTGAAGTACTTGCATGATATATCTTACATTTAGTTAAACCTAAATTTTTCACGCTTTGTAAAATATATAACACTCCTAATGTATTTACTTGTAACGTGTAGTTTTCTAAATCATGACTCACTTTCACATGGCTTTGTGCTGCAAAATTTACAATATAATCAGGTTGCACTAAAGCAATAATATTATGTATATTCATTGCATCAACTAAATCCCCATAGTGTAGATGTAATTTATCAAATATATGATCAATATTCTGTGTGTTAAATGTTGCTGATCTTCGTATTATTCCGTGAATATTTTTATATCCTAGCTCCAATAAATATTCTGCCATCCAACTACCATCTTGTCCGCAAATTCCAGTTATAAGCCAAACTTTATCTAGTTCATTTTTCAAAGACATATAACATATATATATTTATTTGCCTTATATAATTAGAATATGGGTAAAAATAATGGTGGTTCTTCTAGTTCAAGTTCATTATCAGTGGCATCAACTATATGACATTATCCTAGCACAATATATGCAAATTCAATAGCTTCATCACCAAGAACAATCTCAGCACATTCTATACGATCAACTGGATTATTACCGGATTTATATCACTCAATAGAAAGAAGGACGTCTGCACCTGCAAGAATGACACACCAGCAATCTCAAAAAAAATTAACAAGAAGAGCATCCATATGAGGTAAACCAAAAAAAGGAAAAGGGAGGGCAAATAACATAAAAAAATGCCAAAAAGGGCTGTTTTTTTGTTTTTAAAGTGTATTTACATTTTGATTTTAAACCTGAACCTTGTATGTGTCCTTCTCCTCCTGAGTCAGTGACTTCCACTTGTTCGCTGCAAGTCCCATCAGCTCCTTGGCAGGAGTATCAGGATTTTCCTTCTTCATCGCTTCAATTGTTTGCTTGACGTAAATGTTGTAGGCGCTTGGAGCCTTCTTGACCTTGATGTCACCATTCTTGT
>JACCDP010148280.1_pt1 | contig 29489 bp, 15 predicted proteins | sample 7445841 | NCBI WGS metagenome assembly JACCDP01 (sample SAMN15323441, study PRJNA562643) | freshwater metagenome | isolation source: river surface water | place: USA:Blue River Watershed | collected 2017-08-17 | reverse complement strand
ACTGGATTATCTCCTTCAGTAACAACATTAGGCGGCAAATACTGTTTAACATCACTTACTGAACAATATGATCTTGGCATTAGATTTCTCCAGTTTTTGGCAGTAAATATTTAGGCGTATAATCTACACCTTGCTCATTGTGAATAAATCCCATTTCTACTGCTTTTTTTCTTTCTAACAAAGTAAAAACATTTGTTTCTTCTAAGTCACTTGCTGAAGTTGCTCCAGAAGAAACAAATCTTGGGAAATCAATATCTATGTCCCTATATCCACCAGTTTGTGCATTGAACACTTCAACTGCATCTGGTGCAAAAAGACTTCCTTGCAAACGATTAATTTTTTGAGCAATTTGTTTAGAAACATTTGCAACCATTACAAATCCACCTTTCTTGTGAGCAAATTCACAAGCTTTATCTAAGGTAAGATTTTTAGGCATAGGAGTTGTCAAATTGTAAACATACAAAGACTCATTATCCCTAGTAATGTACGTTTGCCCAGGCACTACTACTAAGTCCATTTTTTGCTCTATGCACATCTGTTGAGATAGTAATCCAACAGTTGGGTTGTCAGCAGATAACACTCCAATAATGTCCAACCCATTAATTATTGCTGATGTAAGAATAGACTTAATTGTTGAGTTTAGATAATCTTTATTCGCAAATTGTTCTTCTTTGTCAATAAATACACAAAGGTCAACTCGTAAAACATTTTTACGAATAGCAAGACATTCTTTAGCTGTTTTGTACCAAGGAGACATAATAGATTTTTCTCAAATTAAGCTTTTTGTTCCTTGATTATCTTTTCTTTCCACAATCAGGGCAGAACTTTTCCATTCCTGGAAAACTATATCCACATTCAGTGCAAAACTTGGGCAACTGATGAGTCCCGCACTCAAGGCAGAATTTAGCATCTTTTGGGAGATTGTACATACAGTCTTTGTTCAAGCAATTCTTGTACATTTGACCTTCTGATTGATTGCGTGTAGTAGTGCCGTCCATTTCATCAAGTTCAGAAATTAGATCTGCAATATTGACATTATTAGAAAGTTTTGAACTATTTTCTATAATTTGAGATACTACCACTTGTTCTTCAGGTTCGATGACCCTCGCACTAGGCTGATTTTCTGCCCATTTTTGAAATTCTGGACTGTCAAAAAGGCTATGTTTAGGTTCTGCGTTTAAAGCCCCAAATTCATCGATTTTTAGGTCAATTTCTTGATCAGACATTTTCATTTCTTCTCCAAGAACTGTATGCCCAAATTTATTTACTTTTGGTTTTGGTAAATCTTCACGGTGCGGGTTTGTAAAGGAGTGCCTTAATACTTTGATCTGATCGTCGTCCATAAGAAAATTATACTACTTAGAATTCTTTTTATCGTCTCTTCTTTCGTATTTGAAACTGACCACTTCAAAAGAATTGGCAGGACTGTCTCCAGAAGCATATTCACTTACATTGTCAGAATGGCTTTCAATTGATTGAAGGATTTTTGACATTAATTGAGTGTCAGGTATGGGGCCATTGTGTTTCGCTTTGATTTCAACAGCAAAGCTATGGACAGTACCGTCATCAGACTTGACAGTTACTTCTGACATTGGTTTAGCAAATGATTCAATCTTCGGATTTTGAATATTGTTTACCATTGGATTGAATTCCTGTTCATCTGTCATCATTGCATTATCAATCTTGTCTGCTAACGATGGGTCCATCTGAGCTACTTTTGTTCGCATATTTTCTAAAAGTCGAATTACTTTGTTCATTTCGTGTTCCTTGTTTTTTCAGTCTGTTTTTTTACACCCATTAATTAAGGGAAGTATATATTAATATATTAACGTTAAATTTAAAAGATCATTTAAAAATTTAAGAATAATTTAATTAAATGATTAAATTTAAAAAGAAATTTTGAAAAAAATCTATCCTCCAGTTCCAATGTTCCAAATGTATCTGAAGAATCTACTTCTTCCTCCTGGCATATTGTATTCTGGAACTACAACTGATCTAACACCAGGATATGTAGCAATTGGAAGTTTTTCTAACATCTTGTCAAAATCTTCTTTGTACATAGTTGCTGTTTGTCTAAGTTGATCTACAAACTGTGCATCAGGGTCTTCAATCAATAATCTTCTTTGTCTATTTGTTAAGCTTATCAAAAGACTTCTCAAGAGATAATAAACAGCTCCATAAACAATTGCTGGTTCATAGAAAAATGGTGTAGATGCTACTGATTGATATTTTGATGCACCTGGTTGAGCATTGATTTGCTGTAAAGACATATACAAAGCATTGTTTATGTGATCGTTTGTGAACATCTTGATGCTGTAAGAAACTAACACGTTATCGTATGATTGTATTGAAACAGGATTTCCATTTGCATCAATAAAATATATATTTCCTTTGTAATCACATTTGTATCTTAAGCCATCTGGGTAATTGTGTCCATTTGTTAATCCTGACTCGTACCCATCTCTATTTTTGATTATTGGGTCAAATGTTTCATTTATTGTGGTATAAATTGGTGCAGTTTCAGATAATTGAATCATTGGATCTCTATCACCTTGATTTGATGGCCCACTGATTCTGACATCGGGTCTTGGAGAATAATTCCAATATGGGAATGCTACTGTTGCAATTTTTCTATCTTTTCTAAAAACAACTTCTTCATCATAAATTGATATATTTAGAAGATGTTCCAATTCGTATCTTATGCTAGATTTTATTAATAGCTCATCTCCTAAAAATGGAGAGCTTGTATTTAATACAGTTCCGTTTGTATCTACTTCTTGAATTCTATAATAAGTACTAGGATGGCCATTTGAATCCCATCCTTCATTGATTGGAAATGGAACTGTCTCTATTGTGGTGTAAGTTCCATCAAATTGATCAGACTTTTGAATCTTGTAAAATTCAACTCCATTAGCACCTGAACGTTCCCATTCTATAAAAATTCCGGGTGTAGTTGTAGCAGTATTATAATATACTAATGCACTCTGGGTATATGACATTGCTTGTATTTCGTCTGACATATTTTCTCCAAAAAAATAAGGCTACCGACAAGATAGCCTTAATCAAGTCTTATTAAGTCTTTTCTAAACCCGTCGTATTGAGCCCTTTTCACTTTCTAGGTCAATTTCAGTTTCTAAATCTATAGTGTCAGCAATTCCATCGTCATCTGGAGCGTCTAAAAAATTCATTTCTGCACCTGCAACAACTCTGTCTCTGTTATAATTCGTCATATTGACTTGCTTAACAGATGTTCCATTAACTGGATTTTCTGATGCTTCTGCAACAAATGCCTTGCCTCTTCTGCTATCTCCAGATGTTGATGAATTTTCATCTAAGTTTTTTTGTTGTCTAAGCAAATTTTGTACTAAGTTTGGATTGTTGTTCACTTGCTCAGCAAACTCTTCAATAGATAATTCATCTCCTCTTAATTGCGCTTGTGTTTGTGCAATGTCAAAGGCTGTTGCATATGATAGTGAATCATTTGCATATCCAGCTGTTGATACCTCAGTTTCTTTCTTGTAAACTTTTTCGGTATCAATTGTTTCTACCTCAAGTTGCTTGCCATCAACATCAACTGTTCTAAGGTTGTTTGCATTCTGTTGTCTAAGTAATTCTTTCTTTCCTCTAATCGCAGCTTTCTCTTCAATATTATCAAATTGCTCTGTTGATATTTTTCTTAAGAATCCCATACGCAAAGATGTTCTTAAATCCTTTGATGCTTTAATAACTTTAGAATCTTCCCAAGTCAAATCAATAGCCTCAAGTGGGCCAAAGTTCAATCTGATATCACTTACATAATGAGGACCTAAAGTAACATTTTGAACGATAAATGATTCAGGTTCTGTATTTTCTTCCATAATCTTATTCCTTTTTTCTTTCTACTGGCATTGAAGTAATACCATCAAGACCTTCTTTCCCAGTCCATAATTCATTTGATTGAGATTCTCTTGAATTTGGATCGTAAGACTGCTTTCTTACATTTTTTTGTTCTTTGACAAAGTCAGCCATTTGTTTTCTATTTTGAGTAGTCCCAAACTGTTTTTCTTTAGCTGTCAGACCATCTTGAACATTAAAAGAATTAAACACTCTTTTTGCTAAACCTTTTCCACACGGACAAGGAATTTCTTCTTTGTATTCACTAAAAGAAAGTGAAATTACAAAAGATTTAGGTTCATTTTCACAATTACAAGCAAATTCATAACGTGGCATATAAAGGTACTTGTACAAAAATCTATGAAATCTATTAGGGAGAAAATATAAAATGAGTTCAGAATTATCTGATGCAGCTAACACACATAAAATGTATTGTGTAAAGTGTAGAACTATGGTAATGGTTACTGCTCCAAAAAGAGTAGTTATGAAATCAAGCAGACACGCTCTTCAAGGTAAGTGTCCCCATTGTTCCTGCTCAACTTTTAAAATTACAAAAGCAGAGTAAATATGAAAATTGTTTTCAATGATAGTTTTGCAGCCGATCCTAGTTTGTTCAAAACACAAACTGAAGAATCATCTGTTTTTGTGTCTGGAAATTTGATTTTCGAAAATAAGACAGTAACATCTGCAAATGATTCATATATAAATTCTATTGTCAATTTATATAATAATGCATCTTCCGATATTGATAAACTAGCCATTACTGGTGAAGTTCAAAGTGGAACTGGACGTGCTTCTGGTTGGACAGAAGCTAATAAAACTAAATTTTTCAATAGTATAGGGTCAAAACAATCAACAACTGAAAACAAAACTGAAAGTAAAGCAAAATCTAGATTTGAATCAGTGATCGATACAATCAGAAATGATGCTGAAAAAATAAATGAGCCTTTTGAAGATGTTTCTACTCTTTTAGAAGATAGAAGCATCATTATTGATAGACTAAAGGGCTATGGACTTTCTGACCAAAACTTAGGTGAAATTTTTGACTTTATTTTTAAAGCTGGGATTCCTCAATCAGAGATATTGTCTTTTATTGATGAAATACTAAAAATTGCAGTACAAGCTGGCACTAGTGTCGATACTATTATTTTATTTGCTTTAGAACATTACACCACAAGACGTTCTAAGGGTGTAACTGTAGACTTAGTTAAGGGCGGTGCTCAATTACAAGAAAAATATCCTGAACTTAATGTTTTTGATATGCTCAGAAAATCCGCTCAAGGTAGAAATCCTGAAATTGGCAAGTTAGCTATCATTGATGATCGTGCTGATATGGAACTTGCAAGAATGATATTTAGTCTTTCTCAGCACAGAAATGTTGAACAAAATGAAGCTGTACGAAGAGAAAGACAAAGTGTTCGTGACGCTCTTCAATCTATGCAAGAAAGAACTAACTTGCAAAGAGCTCTTGTTAGTGCTTTAGATTCGAATCAAGTTGAAAGAGCATTGACTAAGGAAATTGAAAAGTACGGAGAGTTATATAAAACTCTTATTACAAGTCCTGTTTTTAGAGCTTTGAAGCAATACCAATATGTTATTAATGCTGGTAGAAGGCTTGTAGATACCTGGATGACAACTTATCTTGACACTCAGCCAATGACAGCTCGTCTGAGTCCTCAAGAATCTAGAACTCATCCACAAAGTATTTCTGATATGACTGGTCGAGCGCAAAATCAAAGTCCAAGCTCAATGCCATCAAGAAGAGATAGAACTTTTTTTAGTAGTTCAAATGGGTCAAGATTTGTCAAAGTTGCTCAAGAGCAAGATAATTCCCAATACATTTTAGAAGTTGCTCAAGGGTTTATCAGTCAATTAGAGCAGTTTAGACCTGTTTTGATAAAGCAAATCAATGATGGAATTGATAAGTTTCTTTCGACAAATAGTTCAAGTATACAAAATAAAATAGGAAGAGCACTTGGCGCAAGCGAATTGCAAAACACCAAACAGAGTATAGTAGGCTCTATTTCAAAATATTTTGAAACATTAAGAGATTCAATTTCATCACAAATGCAAGATCCTGCTACATTATCATTTCAAAAGGCTCACAATGATGCTCTGAAACAATTATTCGGCAGCCCATCTACAAGACCTGCATCTGCTTATTACAGGCAAGTTATTGCTCAAGGAACGCCCCAGACATCTAGACCTGCAGTAGTTGATAAAAACAAGCTTATATCTGGCAGTATCAATGGATTGTTGAACATAGTAAAAACAGTTTTAAGTGCTGATGCCCTTGTTCAATTTTTCCAAACTAGTGATTTAGGTGGTAATTTGGGTTTAGTTAAATTATTTCAAAATTTTGATGTTTTATCAAAATCATTTTATCAACAATTTGATTTACAGGTTGGTGGAAAAGGAAGATTAGCTCCACAGGATCAATCAATTTTTGATCAAGGTAAATTAACTTCTGAAGGTGCTAATCTTATTCAAAATGCTGCAGAAGTAGACAGTGTTTTGACTGTTTTGGGTCAAGTTGGACAAGAAATATTTAAGATAAAAAGTCTTGTAGATAGAAATAAAAAGGCTGTTCAAGAGTTTGAAGTTAAGATAAAATCTCAACTTGAGCAAACTGTTGATACTGGATTAGGAGAAGCTAGTAATATAAGCGCTCCTATGGAATTTCCTCCTAAAGTAAAACAAAATTACGAACTTTTTGTTCAAAAGTTAGAAGATCACGTAAAACTACTGAGAACTTTAGTAGCAGAATATAAAAAGCTTCAGTCAGTCGGAGAGTTTGAAACTTTAGACGCAAATCAAAAAAGAACTCTTGTAAATAATATGACTGCTTATGAAAATGAATTAACGTCATATTTGAAAAAAGTTAATGATTACAAAACTACTAACGTAGTAAGAGAAGAAATAGAATTTCAAAAAAGATTGAGATATATTTTGGAAGGTATGCAAGAGCAGTTTGAACCTTTTATTGAAGGCGGAATCAATTTATTTGGTGTAATAAGCCAACCTAATGGTTTTGCTCAAGTCTTTAAAGCAGCTCGTGAAAATCTTGATGTTCAACTAGACAAATTACTAGAAAAAGAAGCAGAACTTTTACAAAAAAATGAACCTCTTAATTTAAACATTCCAGAAATTAAGACAGATTCTCAAGCAACGTCTGGTCAAGTTAATCTTGGGCAGCCTGGTAAAGTAACTCAAGAAATGGTGAAGTAAGAAATGAAATTTAAGTTTTCTCAATCTAACTTTAACGATCCTAATTATAGAGATTTTTCTAAATCATTATTAACAACTAATGATCTTTCTAATAAAGAAAAAGTTACAAATGAAATAAAGAGATTGGATGAGATTATTGCTACAGGAGAATCTTTTATCAAAAATGAAAAAGGCATTGATGAAGATATTAAGAGCTTCAAGTCAAGATTACAAAAAATAGTTGGCTTTCAGTATCCTAAAGCAGACAAATCCCAATTCAATTATATAACTGACACAGACTTATATAAAAGCACTGGTGGACAAAACAGAACTCTTGACTTAGACGATGGAAGCGAAGAACAGGACTTAAAGAGACAACTTGCAGCAGTTCAGGCTTTGATACGTGATGTGAAGAAAAATAGAGCAGTTTTAGATGCTTATTGGATGAGATTATTAAGTAATAAAGGCTTTTCTAAATTAAGTAACAGTTCTTTGTTTATCAAAACTGCAGATGATATGGATAAAGAAGCAGACAAAGTTACTAGAAAATATTATAATGATCTTTATGATGATTCAGAGGGTAGTCCAAATTATGGTGATATCTTAGAACATCCAGAAGATTACCATCATACACTAACTACAGAAGCAAGTCAAAAACCAAAATCTCAAAGATTCAAGAAAGTATAAACTGCTTTACAAGTAACTTATGTCAGAAATAAATTTTATCGATTACGATAAAATTTCAATTCAATCTGATGCCTTTGTAACATCAGAAGATTTGAGTTGTTATTTTCAATATATTCCCTCAACTAAAGCTCTTTCATATAACATAAAAAAAGAGAAGCATACTGCTGGCACAACTGAAGATCCAAATGACTATAAAGTTCCAGATGTAAAAGACAAGCTTTCTCCTAAAAAACTTTACAGAATAAATCCTTTTCACAAAAATTATGCAGAACAATTGCATTTGCATAAAACTAATGTCGATCCTGAAATAATTTTTCCTACAATTACTAAAGAAATTAAAGAAGTAGAAAATGATTATTCTGATATGGGCTTAAACCAAGACCAAATTGATTTCTTATTAGCACTAAAGAATCTTAAAAATTTAAAAGTTGAAGATGTAAGTAAAAAACTTGATATTGATCAGTTTGAAATTACTGAAGAAAAACTTATGGAAGGGTTTTTTCAACTTTACCCCAGATATATGGAGCAGTTAGTTTCATCATCAAATGTTGCTGGAAACTTAAACTATGATGATGAATTAGAACAAGAATCTTTTGCACCATCTGATTCTGAACAATCAATGATAAATTATCATTTGAAGAAATTAGGATTAAGCCCAGATGATACTAAAGTAAAAAAAAACTTTCAAGTAAGAACAGGTAATGCTAAAGACAAGCAAATTACACCTTTTCTTCAAGAAGTAAAAGAATCTACAAACTTAACCAAATTAAGCAATACGTCAAACATAGAGAACGTTAATAATATTAATTTATTTTCAAATAACAAAATTGAAAAATCTATAAGAAGTTCTACTACAAATTTCTCAACACAAAATAACCAAAATATATTATTACAATCTATTAATAATACTAAAAATATTTCTAATTATAATAACATCAGACTTAGAAAAGATGTATTACAAGAGCAGACAGATTTTAAAGATATTTTTAATAAACTACTTAAAGATCTGAATCTACGCAATGATGTTACAAATCTTTACAACAGAGAAATAAATTTACACAGCAGAAATATTTCCTTTGAATTTATTTCTCAAATAAATCAATCTTTTGCCAAAGAATATTCTACTAACATAAGAAATCAAACTTCCGTTTACAATTTTTACAGAAGTATCGAAAACAGATATCGTGAGTTTATTCAAAACTTAAACTTTATGAATGAAATATATCAAGAGTTTAAAAATACTGAATATAAGATAAGAAATAATTATCAAAATGTTCACCAGCATAATTTCTTACAAAAAAATCAATACAATAAGAGTGTCATAAATCTTACAAAAGAAATTAATTTTGAAAACAATTTAGTTGATTATAATTTCCGTAGCGCAATTTTAAAAACTGTAAATAAGTCTAATACACTTATCCAAAATAATATTGAAAAAATTAAAGAAAGTTTAAATGTATTTCAAAATAATGTAAATTACGTAAACCAAAAAGTTTCAGTATTGAATTACAAGACTGAAAATAAGATTTCAAATGATATAAAAAATATTCTGAATAATAAAGAATTGTCTGATGAATATTCAAACATTGTTTTGAATAAAATAAGTAATATCTCCAATAATACTCAAATAAAAAAATTACTATCAGTAGTAAATAATGAAGAAACTTTAGATTCTTTGACAACACTAGTAAGGCAAAGTAACTCCAGTATTTCAAACATTAAACAAATTTCTGAAATTATCAATGTAACTAAAAATAACAATATATCATCATTAAAGTTAAGTTCTGAAAAAATTTCTAATGTAAAAAATTTGCTGTCTTTGACACAATCATTATCAAAAAATTATGCAATCTCTAATTTTTCTGAAGTATCGAAAAACTTCAACTTAATAAATCAAAGTATCTTAAAAACTTCAAATCTTTCAAGTGTTGAGCAAATAAGCAACACAATAAAACAAGTTGCTCAAATTAAAATTGACGAAACGAATATCCAAAAAATTATAAAACTTTCGAAAATAGAAAACAGTAGTTTCTTGGATTTGATTAATATATTTACTGATAATAAAACAATACAAAATATCAAGAAAATTAGAAAGATAAAAAATATTGATAACTTCAATGAGTTAAGTGAAAACTTATCTATCTTAAATCAAAATAAATTAGAGAACCAAAATATACTTAAAATTTCAAATACTTCACAAGTTAATAAATTTATAGAATTATTGCAAAATACTAAGCTTGATGCAAGAACTTTTACAAATCTGAAAAAATTAGAAGAAAAAAATATTACCTCTGTTCTCAATGTTATAAATTCAATATCTCCATTGACAGTTAACAAATATAATAATTTAGAACAAGTTGAAAAAGTTATCCAAAGCATAAATAATTTAGGAGCAACAAGTTTTCAAAATGTAATTAATAAAACATCAAATATCAAAAACCTTTCAGAAATTTCGAATATCAATTTGACTAAAAATGATATTTTAAATGTTGTGAAACTTGAAAGACAGATCAAGACATATTCAGAAAAAGTCAAAATTCAAGAAACCTTAAAAACACTTGACTTTGTTGAATCCATATCAAAAGTAACACCTATTACTACAATCAAGAATTCATACAGTGAAGTAAAAAAAGTATCTGAATTTTTCGAAAATATAAATCTTATTAAGAATGAAAAAAACTTGAATTTTGTCAACAGATATAGTTTTGAATCTAATAAGAAAAACATTACAAATTTATTTTCTGAATTAAACATTACTTCTTTAATTAAATCTGAGAAGAAAACTGAAAAAACTTTCTCATCCATTAATAAACAAATAGATAGACTTTACAAAATAAGTGAAAGAGTTGACAGTAAAGCATCTAAAGCTGAGCAATCTTTCTTTGACTTAGTAAACTTCAACGACTATTCTGGAACGAAAAAAACTAGCACTAAAAAAGAAATTAAAAATTTCTTTCAAACTTTAAATTTAGTCAAAGTAAACAATGAGCAAATTAAGCAAAAAATAAAACTTAATCCAAATACTGACACATACAGAATTACACAAAATAATGAAAGAGTAAAAATAGATATCCACAAACAAAAAAATCAAAACTACTACAAAGTTGAAAACATTAGTAAGTTTGAGAAAAAATCATATTATCAAGAAAAACAGGAAAAGGAAGCTCAGGAAAAAGTAATAGAAAACAAGGTTGAAGAATTGCTTGTTAAAAAGATTCAAAATGTCACCAATAACATAACAAACAATGTTATTACAAAACAAGAAATAAACAATATTAAACAAGAAATTATCCGTGAAATTTTCAAGGTAGAAGAAAAATACGATCAGAAAATTTTAGCAATCAAACAAGAGACTAGACAAACAGTACAAAATATGTTAAGTCAATTTCTTAAGAGTTAAACTATGGCCATTTATCGAACAAACAGATCAAGAACAACAAGTTTTATTGGCAAATTTAAGTTTAACTATGAGATTTTATTGGGGCAAATTCCAGGTGGTGAGTCTACTGGGCCAACTAATAAAGGAACAAAACAGGCTTTTCCTACAAATGCTTTTGTAAATTTTGGAACATCAACTGGTTTCAATTTTAACGGAATTGTTGCAAATAGTGTTTCTCCCCCAATAGTAACTGAAGGTGGAAATTCATATGATAGACATCCTTGGAATGAGTACGGAGGATTAGCTAGTTTTGCTAATTTAGAATATGACTCGGTTGCCAAAACTGTCAAGATACCATTTTCCTATCAGCTTGAACTTCTTACGAAAGAACAGAATCCTCAAAGATTATCTGGTAAATTCATTTTAGAAGTCGTCAATATTGATTTGAACACAGAGTTTAAGCAAGTTACAGGTTCTGTAGAAGGAACTGTATATTTTGGTGCTCCTTTAGAAGAGTATGTTGAGATTGATGAGTTTTTACCTTCTGAAATTCAAACTAAGCCATCAAGCTCTGGTTGTGGTGATGATGAAGTTGTAGTTCTTAAGGATTTGGACAAAGACACTGTAAGACAATTTCCTAGATATACAACATTAAATTGGTTTGAAATGATCAAACCTAATAGTTCAGCTTCTATGGGGATTGAATTAACAGCTACTGACTCCAAAGGAAGACAAAATAAATTTTCAAGATTTCAAAAAATTATTTTCTCTTCTTCAAATAGGGTTGGTTATTCAGCAAGTAAATTAATAAATGCTTGGGCTGGTAATATTGATAATAGTGGATATATTGCTTTTTATGGAACAACTCCTGATGCAAAATCTAAGTTACAAGCAAAAACTTCAAGAGTAACAGTTGATAGTGATAATTTTAGCATTAGACATTACACTGATCCATTTACACAGTATGTTGAAGTTCCTAATTTGACAGCAAGAATTCAATATTCTGGAGAACCGATTCGTACTGCAACGTTTGATGCAAATGTATATGATTGGAATAATTTACATACAAATCCATTAAGGGCATATATTGTAGGATTTGGAAGTGATTATAAACCTAAACAATATAAAAGAATTAGATATAATGAAGCACAATACCTTACGATTGATACTAATTCTGGTAATATTAGCGCCTCTCAGACTTATGAAAAAATAAATGTTTCTGAAGTTGAAGCAAGAAATGGAATTAGTGGCGAACCTTCTGAAATTGACACTAAATCTTTAGTGTATGATAATACTCAAAGATGGATTTATGGAATGATTGATGGAATTCATTCTAAAGAAATTTTTGACGATTTAGAAAGTCCAACAGACCATATGGATTATCCTGATAAATATATTCGTGGTGCTGATGGTTGTGAAAATATTAATTTTTTAAATCAAGAACTTACAATTGGTGAAAATGAACTACCGAGTGGAAGTGCATCTATTCCTATTCCATTAAAAGGATGGAAGTTCAATGCAATGACCTTGAAGCAGGATAAAGAATATATTATTACTGGTGAAGGCAACACGAGATTTTATGTAGGTGATCAGGGTGAACCTCATTATTATGGGGATCAAAATTTATCAGGTTATAGATATTTAAATCTTGAAGTTCGTTCACTAAATAATGATTTGCAAAACAGTTTGTTAAATATTGTAGAAACTTCAAAAGGTTTTACAAAATCAAACAATAGTCAGATAGAAGATACTAAGTATTGGAAGATAAGATCAAGTACAAATAAATTTCAAAATATTATAATTGATTTATGCAATCCTGATAATAAAAATGACAATGTTGATAATCAGGATTCACCATATCCTAGACTCAATACATATACAACATCAAAACCAGTTAGTTTGAGCCCTCTTGGCTTATTAGCAGCTGAAAACAAACCTAAAGATAATTTCTTATTTACTGGGCCTATTGATGGAAGTGAATCCAGTGTTTGGATTACTGAAGAAGTAAAAAAAAGAATTCAAGATTCAGGAGTTATTTATCTTACCGATCCCGTTTCTAAAAATATAGATTATTTTGATGTAAATACTTCAGCTTTTCCAAAATCTGGTTTAGGAACAAATTACATTTTTGGAAGACCCAGAATTTCTAACGGAAAAATAAAACTTGCTCAGCCATTTATTGCTGCTGATGGATATACATATGACGAAAAAGGAAATAAAGTTGATATTATTCCAGATTATTTTAAAGAGATTTATTTTTACAAAGTTCAAAATGATTTAACCAAAGATAATACCGTTGATGGTATTTTACTCAAAGACAAAGATGGTAAGTATCCTGAAGAATTTCAAATTTATGATTATAATCCAGGCTATCCTGATATTACAGGTAATTTATCAAAAACAACTGGTCTTTTTGTAGATGGTAATCAAATTATCAAAGTTGAGCATAATGCTGTATTCTTAAACAATCCCTATGATTCAGTTGAGATTGAAAATTCTACTTTAAAAATTAAAAAAACTTACAAAATAATTCAGTACGTAAATTCACAAGCAGAAGAAACTTCTTACTTTTCAATAGAAGTGCCAAATGATGCAAACTCAAATTTGCAGTTTCCAGTAGGTAGTTCGATAAAACTTACTTTTTCAAGGAGTGATGATAGATTTGCATCGATTGTCTTAAAATTTTCTTCTATTGATAAGGTAGAAGAAAATAAGTATAGAGGGAATATTGAATATTCTAAGCTTGATAAAAATTCAGAACCAAATTATGATGGCATACCTCCAATTATAAATGGTATAGAAACAGTATTCAATCCAAATTCTCCAATCATAACTGTTAAAGATCCAAGACTTGTTGAATTTACATTTCCAAAAAATACAATACTAAATACAAATATACTTTCAAAAGATCCGTCAAAAAATGAAATTAACGCAATTGACGACTATCCAGAAGATGAAGTTAGTAATGGTCCTTATTATGGAGTAAGTAGAATTACTAAACTTCAAATCGATAATGATTTATTAGAATTGAAAAATGTAAAACTGCAAAGAATAAATTCTCTTTCAAATTTTGTTTACTCTGGAAATAATAATACTTTCGAATCTAAAACAAAATTTACAGTTTCTGAAAATGCAAATACGACTGAAATACCTACAGAAACTCAATATTTCACAAGAAGATTTTGGCAGCAAAATACTGACGGCAGAGACGAGGAAGAAGGAGATATTGAATGGCAATTGACTAAATCTTCAAGATTAGACAATTGGCAATTATTTCCGAAATCTATTTCTGGACTTTGTGATGACATAAACAAAATTGATGAATATGTAGCTCCTCAGTGGCTTAATGTTAATAATCCATCGTCTAAAGTAGTAAGGCATCCTGGATGGGTAGCTCAAAAAATCTTAAAGTCATATCCGACAGATCCAATAACTGGAGACAGGATTTACACGATAGACTTAGACCCTGAATATTTAAATTCTGATACTGGTTACGCAACTTGGGTTTTTGGCGGTGGAATTTTAGCATTACCAAGCGGAAAAAATAGCGGTAGTGGCACAACATATGTTAAAGCAATTGATATAAGCTTCAATGAACTGAAGACTCTTCTTGCGCAAACAATATTTCATAGAATAAATGGAAATTTTCCGCCCGGTTTACCCGATCTTTTTGGAAACACTTCATTAAGAAATTCAGATGGCACTCAGCAAACTTCTGTATTGCATTTACGTGGTGGGATTATAGCTCGTGGATTAGCAAATGGATTAATTCTACCTCCGCAAAAGAGCACAGACGATAACATTAGAAAAGCTAATTTAATCGAAGCATCTACTGGAGCAGCGGCAGGGTCATCAGAATCGAATGATTTTGGTTACTATCAAACAGAAACTCCATTTGGCAAAAATCGAATTGATCACTTTATTCAGTTAGAAAAGTCAAAACAATTTGCAAACCCAGAATCTTTCAAGAGTTCAACTAGAAACTTATCACAAGCAAAAAGAGAAAGAGCTTCATTTAAGGGTGGAAAAGAATTAGCTACTGATATAACAGCTTGTGAATCAGGTTTCGAAAATTCTATTGTAATTGCTTACACTGTACCAACAACTAAAGAAAAAGATATAAAGTATACATCTATCATACAGACTGACTCATTTTACTCTGGAGTTTATGAAAATTATTGTGTCGGATATCCTAACGTTAAAAGTGGGAGTGGAATTTCTTTACCAGGCGAATATCCTTTTTTACTTTCATCAGAATTAATTAAAAATTCAAGAAATGTTCATACATTTTTACTGACAGAACATACAAGTGTATTAAAATCTCAAAGCACAAATAATTATAATTCTCTGATTAGTTCAAACACTGATATGAGAAATAAGTTTTCTTGGTTCCCACACATATTTGGAGAATCGAAAAGTGATGCAAATTTTTCTACAAATGCTATAGCTTTCAACAAAATGAGATTTAATTCTTATGCTATATCAAATGAGTCTCCATTACTTGCTAACATTGGATATGCAGATGATGGTTCTGTAATTTTTAGAACAATTCCACTAAATACCAGTGGAACTGCTGCTCCAGTTACTGACCAAAATATTTTAGTGGCAGGCAAAGCTCCAACATACATATCTGAATTTAGACTATTAGACACACTAATGCTCGAAGGCATAGCTGCGCCTGTTCACCCTACTGTTTCAATTATAAACTCACAAGAGTATTTAGTATCTTACATTTTAAAAGAAAATTTGCGAATTATCAATGGTAAATTTATTTCTAATTACGAGCTTTCTGATAAATTTGAATTGATAAATCTTGATGACATTTCCGGCCAAACTTTATCGGAAGAAAGTAATATTTTTGGATTGACGTCGGTTTATGATAATCGTTTAAATGTTCAAAGAAACGTATTCTTTAGTAATGGCTCAATACTTTATTATGAAGTCCCTGTATCTTCAAGCAGTTTTGGCACTTCAGTAATTCCAAAATTACATTTGATAGCTGGTAATGTAAATTCTGACTTCGCAGTTAATTTGATTCAAAGAGAAAGTATGGTTACTTACTATGATTCAAACTCAGAACTTTCAAGTGTAGTTTCAAAACATAAACCTGCAATAATAAGCTGCAAACATATGAATTACTCTAGTGATGTAATTGTTGTTTACGATACTGGTAATTGTAATCTTAGAGCTGTTAAATTCAACCCGTATTCTAACACATTTGATAATATAACTGGAATAGCTTGTACATATGTTGATTACCCAATAGAATGCGTATCTTCAGCTGACGTGACAACAGATACTAATAATATTAAACCTCAAGCTTTATTTACCGCAAATCCAACTTCTGGAATTACTGATTTATTTGTAGTTTTTTCTAATGATTCATTTGATTTTTCTGGAAGTGAATTAACTTATGAATGGGACTTTGGTGATGGCACTAGTTCAATAGAAACAAATCCAACTCATACTTTTGTAAACTCTACAAACGTTGATAAAGAATTTACTGTCACATTGATAGTTACAAACAGTAATGGAGTAAAGTCTAATCCAACAACTTTGAAAATTATAGTTTATCCAAAAGTAACTGACTTAAAACCCACAGCAAAGTTTAGCGCTAGTCCTACATCAGGACCAGCAACACTTAGTGTCCTTTTCACAAATCAATCTTTTCCCGTAAAAGATGGATCTGTAATATCTACTTATGTTTGGGATTTTTTAGGAAATGGTCAGTTATCAAGTTTTTCAAATAATGATGACTTGATATACGATTACACAATTTCTGGTACTTATAAACCAACACTTTATGTTGAAGATAATTTTAGTAGAAAGAGTGATTTATTTACAGGCCCTAATATTGTAGTATCATTAACACCAAAAGCAGATTTTTCTTGGAAACAAACATCTTTTGGCCCAGTATTTAATGTAAAGTTCACTGATAAATCTACTCCAGCAAATATAGTTACGTCTTGGGCTTGGGATTTTGGTGATGGACAAACTTCATCTTCTCAAAATCCAGAACATTTTTATGATTTACCAGGTTTATATGATGTTAAACTTACTGTTACTAATAGTTCTAATGACACTAATTCAATAAATTATAGTGTGTCTGTGTCAGGTCAAGGAAATAATAATCCAATAGCAAACTTTTCATATTCACAAGTCGATAAAACATATACTGTTAATTTTCTTGATACGTCAGAAGGACAAATAGTAAGTTGGAAGTGGTTATTTGATGCTAATAATTTGACATTAACTTCTAATCTTCAAAACCCAGTGTTCAATTACTCTACATTTGGCAGTTACACAGTTTCGCTGGAAGTTACAGATAGTTTCGGAAATACAGATATAGAAGTTAAAACCATTACTGTATCTGAAATAACCAACCAACCTCCAGTAATAAACCTTATTAACGCAACCCAAACAAGTTTTGAACCAATTATTGTTAAGTTCACAGAAGAGTCCTCAGATATTGATGGATATATTACGAAATGGGAATGGAATTTTGGAGATGGTTCTGATATTTATTCAACCACATCATCCCTAAACAAAAATCCAACTCATCAGTACGTTTCTCCCGGAGTTTATGACGTAACTTTGACAGTGACAGATAACGGACTATTTGATGGGACAAATAAGAAATCTTCACAAAAATCTTTACCTGTAGAAGTTTTTGGTCCTCCAGCAAACAAACCTCCACAAGCTTCTTTTACTGTTGATAATAATAACAATTTTGCTCCGCTTGCAGTAAATTTCACTGATACATCTATAGATACAGATGGATTTATTGTAAAGTGGCTTTGGGAATTTGAAAATAATTCTTTCGTAGAATTTAACTTGCAAAGTTACAGAAAAACAATAAGTTATGTTTTTACAAAATCTGGATTATATACAGTAAAGCTCACTGTTACTGACAATAATGGATTAAGCAACACTGCTACTTTTGATATTATTGTTAATAACTCTTTGCCCAATTCTATATTTACAATTTCTCCAAATCCAATTAATTCTAAAGAATCAGCAAATTTTGATGGATCAAAATCTTTTGATTCTGACGGTGCTATAGTAAGTTACAATTGGGATTTCGGTGATACTGTAAGACAAGACAATGCATCTCCTAATGTAAGCCATATTTATAATAGGCCTGGTGTATATACAATTTCACTAGAAGTAATAGATAATTTTGGTGCTAGTAACATTAGTCAAAAAACACTAACAGTAAATAATAGAAAACCAACTGCAAGAATTTCATATACTTCATTAACTGTAAAGGCGCCAGGTTCTTTATCATTCTCTGGACAAAATTCTTTTGATGAAGATGGAAATGTAGTATCTTATGCTTGGGTTGTAAGTAATGGACAAGTATCAAGTTTACAGAATCCAACATTTCAATTTACGTCAGAAGGTTCATTTACTGTAACTTTGACTGTTACTGATGATTTTGGGGATAGTAATTCAACACAAGTTGTAGTAAATGTTAGTCCTGCGGACAATATTTTACCAAATGCTATTTTATTGGTTGACAAAAATACTGGCTTAGTAAACGATTTGTTTAATTTTGATGTTGCAAGTTCAAAAGATCCAGATGGGTTTATTACTTTTTACGAAATAGATTTTGGAGATGGAAATACAACTTCATTTGTAAGTCCAGCAAACGTATCTCATATTTACACAAGTGTTGGTATTTATAATGCAAGTTTGGTAGTTACTGATAATAGAAATGGAAGAAGTTTACCAAGTATTCAGCAAATCACAATTATAAATCAACCTCCAAGCGCAAATTTTTCATTCAACCCTGCCAATCCACAAACATTACAAACAATTAATTTTATAGATTCATCAACTGATCCAGAAAATGATTTAGTAAGATGGGAGTGGAATTTTGGAGATCAAAACAGTTTTGTAACTTCTGATGCTAACAAAAAATCTCCACAACACCAGTATGCTTCTGGTAATAAAACTTATTCAGTTACATTAACAGTTTATGATAAATTCAATTTGTCAAATTCTGTTACAAAAAACATTTTTGTCAGCAACAGAATACCTGTAGCAGTCATTTCTACAAATCCGACAGACGTAAATAAAGTAATTACAGGATTCGCTCCATTCACAGTCATTTTCGATTCATTGGCGTTTGATTTAGATGGAAGCATATCCGATTATGAATGGACAATATCTGGTTTGCAAAGTACCCCAATAACTACAAAATCCTTCACTTACACGTTTAGTACGCCAAGATTTGTACCATACACAGTTTCTCATAGAGTTAGGGATAATGATGGTTTTTGGAGCAATACTGTGACTGTTGCTGTCAAGGTCAATCCCCCTAATCAGCCTCCAGTTGCTCGAATAACAGCTAACCCTGTTTCAAATACAAGTTTTGCACCATTAGATGTTACTTTTTCAGGAGCAGGTAGTTATGATCCTGACAATATAGGTGGTCCATTAGCTTATTACTGGGATTTTGGTAATGGGCAGACGTCTTTTGAACAAATTGCTGTAACAAGATACACTCAACCTGGTACGTACAATGTTTCACTTAAGGTCATAGACAATCAAGATGGATCAAGCACTGAAACATTAAGTTATATAGTTAGAAATAGTCAACCAGTTGCAGTCTTAAATACAGTACCCCCAGGTATCACTCAAGTTGAAATTAACACGAATGTCACGTTTACATCGGATGGTAGCAACGATTCTGACATTAATCAATTCATAAGTGGTTATAAATGGTTAGTTGATGGAGTAAATCAAAATTTAAACACACCAGAAATTTCTTTTATTTTCACAAGTACAGGAAACCATACTGTGACGTTAAGTGTGTTTGACAATTTTGGATTAGAAAGTGCTCCAGTAAATAAAACAATTTTTGTCGTTAGAACTCCTCCACCTCCACCACCAAATAAAAATCCTGTTGCTGTGATAAATAATGAACCAGAATTATCAGGCAATATTGAGCTCAAAGCAGGAGATACTTATACGTTTGATGGCTTACTTTCTTACGACCCAGAAGATTTAAATAACATTACTTTTGAGTGGTATTTAGATGGTGTTTTAGTTGGAACGGCTTCACAATTATCTTACACATTTAATACAGTAGGGTTGTTCCTTGTTTCATTAGTAGTAGCAGACACTCAAAATTTAAAATCTACATTGCTGACAAATTTAGGCAGAAGATTAAGTGTTCCAGTAAATGTTTCTCCAGTACCCAAAGTAGATGCAAATAAGTTGTTTACTACTGGACAGGCAATATATGGAGCAATAGCAAGTGGAGCTTATGAACCTAACAGATATGGTTACGAGTTAGTAGATGATACTAAAAAATATGTCATAATTGAATCAGGATTAAATCATTCGTTTGCAGTTGATGACCTTGGTACACTGTATGGAAGTGGTGATAATACTTACGGACAATTGGGCTTGCCTAGCAATATAAGCAAAGTAAATGTTTTTACAAAAATTCCATTAAATTCTAAATTTAAGGTAGTAAAAGTATCAGCAGGAGATAGAACTTCAGCAATTATTGTTGAAGATACTATATTGAATAAAAAAGTCTTGCTAGTTTGCGGTGATAATAATTTAGGAACTTTTGGTCAAGCATTACCTAAGAATAACATATATGGATTTCAATCAATTCTAGAAAGAAATATATCTAACAGTCCTCTTAATTTTTCAAATAATGATGGACTTTTAGATGTTTCAACTTGTCAACACATTACTGCTTTTGCTGATAATAAAAAAGTATGGGTTGCTGGAAAACACAACTACTCTGCAACTGGATTTGTAAATGAAATTGGATTTATTGGTATCGATGTCCGACAAAATCCTGATTTATTTTTAACAACTCCTATGATGCCATTCAAAATAGAAGTAGGATTTTTTGATCCAATAAGCCCAAATGATTTTATAGGTTATATTACTGGTATTGCATTCGATCCGGACAATCAAATTGTTTGGTTTGCTGGAAAAACTAATTTGAGAGGATGGGGTTATGCGTATGATATATCAACATATGAAAACAGAATTGGAGTATTATTGGCTAATACTGACCCTTATTTCAACAGAGCAATATACTTCTATGGATTCACAAACGCAAATGAAATTCCAGCTTTCTTGATAAGTCCTGGGACAGCAGCAGAAAGCCAAAACTTTTTACCAGGTGATCCTCAAGCAGAAACTTTTCAAAAAATATCTGTAAGCAACTTTGGATATTTGGCTTTGTCAGAAAATTATTATTGGCCTTGGGGTGTTAATTTAAACGGCGAATTGGGCTTTGCATCAAGTTATAAAGACACTACAACTGAAAACACAAAAAATGGAAGATTTCCCGGTGAAATATCTTTTGTTGCCGATATTGTAAATCCAACTGATATTTCTGCTGGAGGATTTCATTCATTACTTATTGCTTCATCTGCTAAGCCATCAACTAATACTTTTACATTTGTCAGAACTGGAGGGTATCCAAATCCTGACGTTCTGACAGTTTATCCAACTGAGCAGTCTGCACAATAAAGGATATTACTTTTTAACTTATTTATAATTAAAATATATGAATTTACTTCCCGACTCAAGACAGTTAGTTTCTACTATAAAACTTTCGATTATAAACGCTCCAGAAAGTGGTTTTTTCACGGGCGAATACTCAGCAACGTCTCAAGCCAAACCTGCAGAAAACACTAATGTCTTAAATTATGATTTTGAGCCTTTATATACAAATCCTGAAGGTACTGTGGAAAAAAAATTCAGTTCTAGATTGCAGAAATTAAATTCATTCCAAAGTGCTAGAATTCCTGAAGTAAATACATCTGTTAGCGCTTCATCTTGTACTTTTGCATTTGGTGGAATCGTACCAAATGAAGTTCATCCAAATTTCAATAAACTTAAAGGACCAGCATATAATGTTGAATTTGTTGACGATCCAAGAGTGACATCAACAAAAAGAACAAAAAAAATAAGTTCTTCAAAAGCATTACATCTTCCGCAAATTCCTTTTAGCGACAAAGGCAATGTATTAACAACATACAATATTTGGAATATTGTAAATGGTGGCACCCAAGCTATAAAATACATTGGCCCTTACAAACAAAATACTAACTCAGGTACTTTAAAAACTATAAATGATCCCAATGGTGGTTCATCAGTTGAAATAAGTTCTATCGATCAAATTACCTATGTTGAAAGAATATTTGCTACTTCTTTTGATGCTATATATCAAAAAGAAGCAAGAATATTCAATCCTGATGGAAATGATTATCCTATCAAAGCTACAGGAGATAATGGAGGTAATGGTTTTCATATCAATTTTTCTGCAAGCAATGTTAATCAAAGTGACTCCGCATTTTCAGTTTATTTTGCCCCAGTAGTTCCCGACGATAGATATTACAATGACTTTGAAATACAATTTAAGATAGATAAAAGGCCAATAATTAAGCTTTACGACCCTTCTATTTCAGACTATAAAGTAGTTACAACTCCAGAAGCTCCGATATTTGACAAAAATAATATGCAATCATATGATATTTTTGTGCATTTTGTTGGTCCAGTTGTACTCATAGGATTTACTTCTGACATTACAAAATGGAATTCAATTGTTCCATCTGACTCAAGAGAATGTTGGTGCCCTCCTAACACAAAAATATCTATGGGTGTTTCGAACTTGAACTTGAAGTTTAGATATTCAGCAATTATTTTTAATAATTTTAATAACGATCAAGATGAATTTACCAATAATCAAATTATATCTCAATTTATATTGCCACAAAATTTAGCAAACGCTGGAACATTAGCAGATATTGTTACTTCTTTTGAAGCTGCATCTTACAGAATTAATCCTACTCCTGGAAACACAGGGTTTCATACAGATAAAAATCCTTTAGATAAAAATATATCTTATTATGCAGACCATAGGCTTTCTGATGCTCAATTTAATGCTCAGTTTATAGAAACGAAACAAAGAAACAGTAAAGAGAAAAATTTTCCGAGATTTGATTATGTATTTAAACTATTTTATAATACAACAATTGAAGGACCAGCATTTTTACAAGTAGAGATGCCCCATCCTGGAGTTTTAGCAGCTAGTCCTAATCAAAGTGCTGAAAGTAGCACTACATTCAAAAATATAAGCGGAAAAAGTCAAGCTGAATCAGGATATGGTTTCATAAATCCACCAGTTCAAGATCTTTTCATTCCAGTAGCTGATATATCGGAGTTTTTGCTTACTTGGAATGTAAGTTGTCAAAATGATGGCGCAAATAGCTGCATAATTAAAAAGACAGCAACAGTAACTTTAAAAAACTTAGATACTTCTCTTAAGGGATATAAAGTTATAAATGCTATAGAAAATAATTTGATTTGCATAACTATAGATGCAGGTTACCTAAATGGTCCCGGATATTGTTATTTTCAAGGATTTATAACAAACGTAGAATATCAAAGGACAGGTTCTGACAGCACATTTACGCTCACTTGTGTAGATATTATGTCATATACTTTAGATAATATTTATTTTGAAAAAAATATGATTATTGCTGGTATGAGACATGATTTTGCAATTGATAGTTTGATTGCTGCTTCTGGATTTTGGTCATATTACTACAGAGACAATACAAACATAAGAGATATTGATTTACGATTAAATTCACAGTCAGTCAATAACCAAGATTTGATAAAATGTTCTCCTACTCAGACAATTTATCCAAAGGTGAAATCTATTTTAGAAAGATTGAATAGAGTTGGTGGACTTCCAGTAATGAGGTGGGCTGAAAACTTTGGATTTGTCTTATCCGGAAGATACAGAGATGACACTATTGATAATGACTTAAGGTTCACTGGTATAGTTTCAGACCCAGCAGCTAATGTGTCTATAATCAATTATAATCAAAATGCATTATCTAATCAAAATGTTCCTTTAAGTGACCCAGGTTGGCACGGACTTATAACAGATTCATTTACAATATCTACTGATATGAAATCATTAGCTGCTGGTGTAAAAGCTTTTGCATCATCTATTACCGGCTTTTTAGCAGACGAAAGATATAACCCAGGATTTTACCCTGCAGATCCAAGAGATTATTTAGGTGAATCACTTCTTGATAAACTTTCAGCTAAAAAAGATTTATTAAATGTAGAACAAAATCCATTTGCAAAACCTTACATAGGATTTAGAAAATATAAAGTTTCATCTGAACAAAGAAATACTATTCCGGACCAAAGAACTTTAGAGAGAATTACTGATGAGTTAGAAAAAGTTATTGCAACTCCTCAAAGCGAAGTCTCATTCAGTTGTTATGTAACAAAGCCTTTAAAATTTCACGGAACATTTGTAATTCAAGTATTTGTAGTAGACCCCAAAACAGTCGATTATACTGATAAATATATTTATGAAAGAATAAATTACGTCTTTGATAAATCTCAAAATGTTATTACAGCAAATGTTACAGGAATTAACATCCCATTCCTCATAAATGATATTTAGTATTATGGCATCTTTCAATTCCCTATCTTTTATTATTTCAGAACAAATTAGATTTAAAGACGCAGTTGAGAGCAACAACGTTTCTTTGAGAAGCCCTGTCGCACAACAAATGCAAATGGTCAATCTTACAAATACAGACACCTTACAAACTGAAGATGTACTGCGATGGGGATATTCTAACTGGGGACTACAAAAAGTTACAGCAGAATATAAACCAAGAGAAAAAAGATAATGGGAAATACACCAATATATGGATTTGGATACATTGAGCCAAATCAAGACCTATCAGAAAACATTGATTTAGATGAATTGCGTTTCAGAGCGATTGAAAATCAGATGTACAATCTGTATCAAATTTTCAAAAATGGAATAATAGAATCAGATCCTAACACTCCATCTTGGAGAATTCAAACTTATGCTAATGACTTTAAGTTTACGAAAATATCTATAACTTCTGGTCAAGGTTTTGTTTCATATAAAGCTGCAAGAACTACATCCCCGAAAGATGTTAGTTTGCCAATTATACCAACAAGTGCTTCAACAACTAGAATTTTTGTTTATGCATATGAAAACGAACAAACTGCAGTATCCGGAGATGTTGATTTTATTTCATCTTTGACGCAAATAAATGATTCTGTTAATTATATTTTATTAGGATTTCTTGATATTGATATTAATTTAGGTTCTATATCTCTTGATGAATCTACACGACAAGACATAACTCTTTTTTCTTCTTTATCGTATTCTATAAAAAATCACAGACATATAGGAGGAAATGGTAATCCATCTCCTATTGATCTTTCTTCAGAAGTTCAAAATCAAATAACTTCTGAAAATATTTCACATATTGATGCTAGTAAAATTACTACTGGAACAATAGATTCCGCCAGATTGCCCGATATAAGCCACGATTCATTAAGTCAAAATGGCAATTTATCTCACGAACAAATTGAATCTTTATTACTTGATTATACTTCTGACAGTTCATCGAACACACTGTCAGAACTTTCTATAGCAAATAGATTGCAAATGCTCATAGCATTAAAGAAACAATCTGGAACGGGATATTCACATATAGATTCAACCCAAATTAATACTATTGTATATGTGCCAGGTATATTCCCTAATAACAATGGTAATACGTCTACTGGTAACAGTGCTGGTTTTGCAATAACAACTGGCGCACCTAGTAAATATACTCTTGCTACTGTATACAATAATGCTCCTTGGGGTTCTGGTAATGGAATAAGTAACAGTGTTTCTACAAGCACTTTTGTGTCTGATAAAACATATGTAACATTGACAGAACTCAATCAAGCTAGAATTATAGCCTCTTCTATAGGATCTACTTTATATTCATACTACAATAATGTGGCGATCGCTGGGTCAGCTACAACTGGCAGTTTTAGTATTGACACACCTATAAATTATAGGACTTTGGCTGTCCCTTCAGCTAGTATTTTCAGCACAACAGATAGCTGGAGTACTGGTTTAGTATTTACAAACTCATACGATTCCAATAAACTGAAAGTAGATACTGGCTTATATGCATTTAAGCTTTTTGATAGTCCAGTCTCACTAGAATACAACTCAAAAATTGGAATAGGTTTTTCAGCTGGACTTGGAGAAACAGGCGCAGCTTTGGGAAAAATTTATATGTATTTGGTTGTAGGAACTGGAGCATCTGACCCAAATCTTTCTACAGACCAGAAAATTGAATTTGCACCTAATACTGGAACAGCAACAACATCAATATACATATCTCCAGTAACAAACAAGAAAATATTTGACGATGAGACATACGGTTCATCTGGTTCAACAGCAACATACCAAAGCTTTAATTTATCTGATTTTGGTGACAATAGCTTAATAAAATCTGTTTTAGGTTATGGTTTTTACTTTGCGACTGATCAGGGTTGGACAGCTGATAAACAAGTTAAGTTTGAATTACTTACTCCAAGTGAATCTCAAATAAATCCAGATAATAATTTAGATAATTTGATTGAGTCAAGACGTTCTGCACTTGGAACAACTTCTTCTTTATTTACTTGGAATGATTTGTATACATATAAAAATGCAAATTTCTTATTTAGATTTGATTCAGGGGATGTCACAACACAATATAACCAAGTCTCTTATGAAATAGACCTTCCTTCAGGTACAAAGTATACTTTGAAGTCAAGAACTAATACAAGTTCAGAAGTATTTTATAATGTCAGAACAGTCAATGAATCTGATATTATTACAGTTACTCCCAATACCAACAGCAGTGTTGGTAGATATTTTGATTTGCTTTTTTCAGCTTATTCAAATGAAAATCAAAATCTTACTCCAACTTTCAGCAATATAAGAATAAATTATTCTGCTGTAGGTACTGCAACATCTAGAATTTATGATAGAAACTTAACAGACACAACTATAAATAAATTTGGATGGGTTTCTGATGCTTATAGCATTAAAAATATTGGATATGGCACTACGAATCCTGACAATACAAATTATTTGTCAATTTATGATACAAGTAAGGTTGGAAATTGGGTTTATCTTAGAAATAATACACTTATTTCAGCCACTAGTTTGAGAGTTGAAACTACAGTAGAAGATGGAATTGATAATTCTACATTGGCTGGATATTTAACTCCAGTGCAAATATTTAATAAATCTACTTCTTATGGTTTCAATACTCCTAAAGATTATCAAGCTTTGAATAATGGTGGTAATGTAATTTGTGATACACTTAATGACAGAATTGTAATTACTGATATAAATGGTAATTTTACTAAAGTTATTCAGGGAAATATTAGATTGCGATTACAGTCTAGAGATTTTGTAGCACTATCCGCAACTTTTAATCCTATCACTAGAAAAATATTTATTGCTTTTTCTCAAAATATATCTTTTGAAGATTTGACAAAAATATTTATAGTCTATGACAACATAACTGTTAGAGCCGATGATACAAGATTGACAACTGAATATTTAGAACCTATATCTGGAAATAGCTCTACATTTGTAATAAATATTCAGAATACAGTAGAAGGCAGAAGTCTTTCATCCGCTTTAGCTAATTCAAATTCAAGAAAAATTAGATTAGACAGAGGAAGCTTTACCAATTCTGGTCCATCTATAAATTCTACAGATGTTTTGAGTGCAACTATTCCTCAATCAACAGTTTCAGATGTCAATAGGACTCAGCAATTTTATGCTGGAATTTCGACATCTTTCAGTGGGACTGTAACTACAGCAATAGGAATAAGTTCAACCTCTCAAACAGTTTCTTCAGTAACTGATTACAATGGTGATGGAGAAATTTCTCTTACTAAGATGTATGGTCCAAATAATCAAGAAGATGATATTCAACTTGATTTACTAAAAGGACCAATTTATTATAAAAATATATATAATCCATTGTCTGTTCAGTATGTTGAAAATGACAATCATATAGTGTTATCACAACCTCATTCAGATTCAGTTTTATCCTTAATAGACAATGATGATTTAGATTTAAATTGGGCTATTACTTCAGACATTGTGAAGTATTATGACAATAAAGTTGGTTCTGCCTATCAAATGGGTAGCAATAAAGTTTTATTAGGCAGTCCTGCAGTTGACAGTAATGATACAGGAAAGTTGCAAGTTTATAATATTACAAATGGCTTTATAGAAACTAAGCTAACATTCAATAATGATGTTGTTAAGGCGTTACCTGGTCCATCAACAGATTATTCAAACTTTTATGTATTAACTGATGATGTTATAAATTTTGGAGCAAATTCACGTCTGCATTTAGTAAATACATCTGGAACAATTTTGGCAACTTGGGGAGATAACAATGAGTTATTTCACCCTAAAGGATTGAGAATTGCTGGAAACGATACTATTTTGATTTCGGAATAAATTATGAACATAAGTGTAACAGAAAATGAAGCCAAGGTAAAAATCCAAGATAATGAAAATATTTTTTCATTGAGATTTTTTTCATCAGATAAAAACTTTCTCATAAGTGAAAATTCTGAAACTGTTGCTTTTAAATTATTCAAAAATGCAGAAGTTTCAATAAATTCTCAATCAGATAAACTTGAAATAAATTTTACAAAAGCGGCTAAATATTTACAATTTATTACTTTTGAATTAAGTGTAGAGTCAATTTTTGATATTGAAAAAGATTACTTACGCTTCAGTGCTGGTGACGATATTTATGTTCTAGATTTTGTCAATACAAGTTATAGCTTTGATTCTTCAAGTAAAATTATAGTTGCTCTTTCAGAAGGATATCATTCTATAAAATTATGTAAAAATGAAAATTTTGACAGACAATTTGAATCTAAAAGTTTTGAAGCATTCAATATAACAAACCCATTTTTGATAGATGAAACTTCAAAAATGCCAGAATTCTCAATTGGTATTTTCGATGATGCAGAATTTACTATACCAAGACCAATTAGACAGGGAAATCCTATTATTTCTACTGTGCCATCTGTTGTGAATGATAATTCTACTGCAGATGAAATTGACTACTATAATTCAGGCAATGGTCCAGATTCTAAAACAATTTATTTTAAAATAATTTGTAATCAAATACTCGAAAGCACATTATCTTCGGGTGATTTGTCAACTAATTTACAATTGAAAGTTTATTTGCCAAATGGTTTAGATACAGTCAAAGTAGCTTCTTATGAAGATATTTATTTTGTTTCAAAAGACACTACTAATAACATATCTGTGTACTCAGGCTCGTATACTTTTTATAAACAAGGCACATACAATAACATAGATTATGTTGATGGTTTTATGTACTTTGACATTCATTGTCCATTAACTGTACAAAAATCATTACCTTTCCAGTTTGATTTTTCAATATAATAGGTTATT
>JACCDP011029022.1_pt1 | contig 29496 bp, 26 predicted proteins | sample 7445841 | NCBI WGS metagenome assembly JACCDP01 (sample SAMN15323441, study PRJNA562643) | freshwater metagenome | isolation source: river surface water | place: USA:Blue River Watershed | collected 2017-08-17 | reverse complement strand
TACTTCTTGGCTATTCGCGTTTACTACTGATCCAGTTGTAATCTCTTCTGCTGCTGCAGTGAATACTGTTGTTCCGATGAAGAGGCTTGCGATGATGTTGCGTACTGAAGTTTTCATTTTGTTTCGTTTTGTTATCTGAAACAAAATTGTCACATATCACAAGGGTATGCACCATATATTATAGAATAGCCCAGCAAAATACACCCTCACACACATCAACAATTAGGTGTTTTGACGAGGGCTTGTACGTGGGATTACGTAGGAAGGTATTTAAAAAATATGATTTTGATGAAATACATGAAATCAGAAATTACACTTTATCATCCGACAAAAAAACAAGATGTTCAAACCGGGATCATACTGTGAACCGGAGCTCGAAAATTCTAACTTTTACAAGGTTTTAAATACCCTCAACTAAAGTGAATTTTAAATAAAATATATGATAAGAAGATTTTATTGCAAACTATATTTTAATCATATTACTTAGTTCTAGACTAAATAAAATAAGTTTTAATACCTCAAATTGTGATTTCGGTCTACTCTCAAAAAGTCAAAATCCAATATAAACAAATTATTTTGGTTCAAAATCCACCCTTACTTTCGAAAGCATAGTAAAAGAGAAATTTAGTTGTTGATTTAGAATAGGACACAACAGAATATTTAGAATAAATGCGAACTTATAAAGAATTTAAGGAAGGCTAGTTTTTTTCGTTAAAAGTTTTTTCCTTTTTCTTCGTTTTTCGATTTCTTTATTTTCAAATTTAGTTTCAACAAAAAAGTTAACATCCCCGAATAATAAGTCTTCTTCCTCTTTACTCATTTTTCCAAAACTATTATCCCATGCTGCTTGAAATATCGAATCTAATTGGGCTTTGGTAATCAGCGTGCCATCTGTCAATTCGTAACAAGGAATTTTTGAGTAATCTAGAGCAAAAGAATCTATTTCTATTGAAGTAGATTGAATAGTTGTTGTGAATTGAGAGAAACTCAAATTTAAATAACAGATAGAAAAAATTAAAACAATGATTTTCATGATATGTATAAATTTTACTATTCAATTAGATTCTTTGAATTCTTCCCGAAACGATTCTAAACCTTCGATAACCCACCGAAAACACCTCCCCTTCCCTCCTTTTCATGAGGTCGATGATGTCATCTGTGATGGTATGAACTGAACCCCCTGTGCTTCTTGCAATTTCTAAATATTCCGGTAAAATGCCATTTTCCGCCCCACACAAAACCACACGAATTGGACGGTTGATTTTCGATAACAAAGCCATATCTCTTGGCGCCGCATCGTTATCAGCTACCAAAATGTATTCCCCAGCATTCGGATTCTTTTTGATAGCAAACAGTACCGCTTCCAAATCATTTTCTGGGAAATCGCGATTTCCTAAACCGTTGCGACATGCGATCAAAGACATGTTGCGCAAGCTATCGAAACTGAGGTGCTGACCGTGATACAAACCACCTGTCTTTCCTACTTGTTTGGCGCGTTGAGGAGCGGAATTACCATCGTTGAACATAACTACCTCCTTAATAAGACCACGATCGCCGTGAAGTAATTGCCATAGCACAACCTGTGAATTATACGGGATCATAGAAGATGTTAAATCTACAATCAATACCGCATTTTTCCATCGCGTCTGACGATCAAATACCTTGACCACTGTTGGTCGACTGATGGTGTCGAGAATTTTTTTCGCAATGTTTGGCGTCATTTTTATAGGTAAATACTTATTTAAATCAGTGGATGCCTTGTTTACAAAATCAGTGCTTATGGCTTCCTGGTAATACACGATTATTCCGTGAAATAACTCTCTAGCCTGTTTCTCAGAACTGCATTCCGTTTGTCGCCAGATGGTCCATTTTATTAATGGATTTTGTACAAAAACCGGATGAAATCGTTCCATTTCTTGGATCCGTTTCAAATTTAATTGACTTAAATCTTTACCTTTCGGAAAATCGGAATATACCAAATCAATGGAATGTATGGTAGCACCTAACACATTGAACCTTTCTAGTTGTTGGGAAATACTCGATTCGCCGTAATCCATTTTGACAACAAAAGTTTTCAACTCGGTATTTTCTGAACTGTATCTTCCGATGTCTTTGCTACCCTGAGCTAAAATTTCCTGAGCACTTCTGTTTTGCGCCTTCACAAACACGGTAAAAGAACTTACAAAAAGAAAACTAAAAATGGTTAAAACATGTGCTATCATGACAAGAAGAGTTTTAATTAGATAATGACTTGGAGAGAATTTCTTGTGTAATGCGTTTGGGAGATATTGGTTACAGACAATGACCTGACTCCAAATAAAATCATAACACTTTTATACTTTGAAGATTGAATTTGAAAAACGATTTACTTAGGATTAGTGAAGAAATAAAATTACTCCGTATTGTATTATTGATATTTATTAAAAAATGAGTTGAAGCCATAAAACGACCATAAAATATTTCTGTTTTTAAAATTGAAACAAACACCAATCGCAATATATTTCTTTGTAATTACAATCCTTCAAGCTTTATTTTTTTGCTTGAAAATTTATTGTTATTTTGCACATATTTTACAACTATGATTAAAGACTCAATCTCTTTTATTGCCAATACAGGTGTTCAATTTTATCATTTTAACGCTTCCATAAAAGATATAGATTTAAAGTCCCTGAAATTCAGGTTTATAGAAGGATTTGATACCGCTAGGAAACAATTTTGGTTGGACGAAGTATTGAGAGTTCCCAGAGAAGACGAGGCTTATGCAAAATATTCAGAACTTTCCAAGTTTAATTACATCAATTCATCCAAAGTCTTCGCTCAAGATATTGATTTAAACAATTTGAGATTATTTTATGAGGATGAAATTTTTGAGTCTTCTAATTTGAACCAAGTATTAAAAAAATTAGAAAATCGTTGGTTACCTATTCCCTTTTTCAAAAAGAACAATATTAATAATCAGATTTTTGGACCGACAGATTGGGTAAGGATTTTTTTTACAAGAATAAATGAACAAGAATTTTCGTTTGTTTTGCTCATCGATACAACTTCGAATAGCGATCTAAACCAACATGTATCCCCAACGGTTTTTGAGAATGTAAATGAGAATATTTTTTCAATACCTGAGGACGATTTAATGATTCTGTCGTCAGTTGATCTTTTGAAAGGTTGTGATTGGGCATTGGAATACTACAAGAATTTATTCTTCGATAAAAATGCCGAAATTGAGAAACCTTTCCTAAAACCAATTGCTAATTATGTCTTTTTTGTTCGATTGCTTCGCGCAATGGAGAAGGTACCTGAAATACATTTATTATCGGACAAAGCTGGTACAATTGATGTGGATTTGGTGGTAGACGTTGGAAATTCCAATACATGTGCTGTATTATTTGAAAACCCAAATGATAAATCATTTAATTTCAATAGTGTAAAGAAACTTGAGTTAATTGATTTCAGTGATCCATTAAAAAAATACGACACTTCATTTTCAACGAGAGTCATTTTCAATGAAACTAATTTTAGTCAGGAAAGCGAGTACCTCGAAAAAAATAAAAAATTTCAATGGCCGAGTCCCGTTCGAATCGGAATAGAGGCGGAAAGGTTAATTAAAAACCATAACGTAGCGCTTTCGCTAAACCACGAAGTTAGAAATTACAACAGTAGTCCAAAGAGGTATCTTTGGGATAACAAACTTTCTGAAATTGAATGGTCATACTTCAGCGACGACCCAAACAAACCCCCAAGAAAGGTATACAAAAATGGAGTGTCACAACAGTTAACATCTGAAGGTAGCCTTTCTCAAAACGGTATTTTTGGAACAAAGAGTCTTTACTCAAGAAAATCTCTAATGACCTTCATTTATTTGGAAATATTTTGTCAGGCCATGAGGCAAATGAATTCGATTGAATTTAGACAAATACATGGAATGCCAGCAAGAAAAAGACGCGTTAAACGCATTCTACTTTCTTGCCCAACCGCAATGATTAAGGAAGAACAGGTGGCACTAAGAAAATGTGCGGAAGATGCGATGAAAATCTTGAATAATTACAATAACCTTGTGATTAATAACGAAATCGACATCAATGTTTATGATACTGAAATTGAAATTATACCATCTGTTAGAGATCTTAAATTAGAACTTTATAACCTGGAAAGTCGAAAAGAATGGATTTATGATGAGTCAACTGCCGCTCAAATGGTCATCATGTATGGCTTATTAAAGTCGAAGTTCGATTTAAATCCCAAATTGCTATTTAAAACCTTAGGTAAACACAGAGGTGCTGATTCGAACCGTTCCATTGTAATTGGTTCATTGGACATTGGAGGTGGCACATCAGATTTGATGGTCTGTAAATACCATTACACCTTTCAGGACGAAATTATCGAGTTGACACCTGAGCCTATTTATTGGGAGAGTTTCAATTTAGCAGGAGATGATCTTCTAAAAGAACTTATTCAACAAATCATTATTGAAGGAGAAGAGCAAAGCGCAAATGATAAGGGATGTGTTGGTGTTATACAAAACGAACTCCTCAGAAAATCAATTCAAAATGTAGGACAAAAACTAAATGGTTTTTTTGGGAGCGATAGTAACAATATAGGATTTAAAGGTAAATTAATGCGCGTAGCATTTATTAATCAGATTGGTATCCCTATCATTCATAAAATGATGGAGATCGCCAATGATAATATAGATAAAGAACTAGGTTACTCAGATTTGTTTGAATCAAATCCTCCATCGCAAGAATTACTCAGATATTTTGAAAGGCATTTTGGAATCCGTTTTGAAGATTTAATTTGGCGCTTGTCTAGTAGAAAAGTTAATCAAATTATCAGTTCGGTTTTTTCAAAATTGGTAAAACAGGTGAGTCAAATTTTGAGTAAACTTGACTGCGACATTGTGGTACTTTCAGGAAGACCAACAAGTTTCAATGAAATAGAAAAATTATTTCATCAATACCATCCAGTATCACCTAATCGTCTTTTCAATTTAAATAACTACTGGATTGGAAGATGGTATCCGTTTGCAGATGAAAATGGGTTCATCAAAGATTCTAAAACCGTTGTAACTATTGGAAGTTTAATTTCCAATTTAGGTGGTTCTCAAAACCGACTAGGTAAAATAAGAATTAATAACAACCTCTTAAAAACAAAGTTAATTTCAACTGCGGATTACTTAGGACACATAAACAAGAATTACATTTCAAATGTGGTGTTAGCTCCAAAAAAAGATGAAAATGAAATCATTGTTCACACCTTGCCATTTTATATAGGTTTCAAAAAGTTAAATGCCCAAGATTATCCATCTAGAGTCATTTATTCGATCAGTTTCAATAACGAGAAAATTTCTGAGATTTTGGGAAGAAGAAGCTCTATTGAATCAACAAAAATAAATGATGCCGTTGAGGATTTTAAATCTAAATTAAGGAAGAAATTACCATTTAAAGTGATTCTAAGTCGTGATTCAGAGAAAGACAAAGAATGGCTAAACATGGAGGAAATTGTGGATAATGAAGGAGAGGAAATATCAAAATCAAACATAAGTTTAACTGTCCAGACCTTAAGCGACGAAGACGGCTTTTGGCTAGATACAGGTGAATTTATATTATCAATAAAGTGATAAGAATGGAAGGAAAGAATATAGATCAAGAGGTTTTGTCAAGTTTATACAGCAATGGTGAATTACTTTACGGTTTTTCTGATGCAGCAGATAAGTGGGTTGATAAGAATTTAAAGCATGAGCAAAAAATTCAGGTTGGTGCAAAAATTAAGGATGCGCGAAGAATTGTTCGGAAAGTAATTAAATCAATCAACAACAAACCAGTTTTTGCACTTTTCGGCGCAAGTCAAGTTGGAAAATCTTATCTGGTAAAAAATTTATTAAGCATAAATGGAAAACCGCTAGAAATTATAATAGGTGACAAAAAATATGATTTTCTAAAAGATATCAACCCGCCAGGAACTGGTGCTGAAAGCACAGGTGTAGTTACGCGTTTCTCTGTTGAAAACTCAAACTATCCCGAAGGATTCCCAATTATGATCAAATTACTCGATGTGAAAGATCTAATTATCATTTTAAGTGATAGTTATTTTTCAGATATCAATAAACTTGAGAATTATCCTTCTATTGATAAGTTCAATGAGATGGCCGAAAGAATTGAAAACTACGCCATAAAATCACAAATAAAACAAGAATATTTTACAGAAGATGACGTTTGGGAAATTAAAAATTATTTCCATTCTAATTTTAATCTTTTTCATTACTACGTAAACAATATTGAAGAATCCAATTTTTGGTTTAAACTAGGTAAATATGCTTCCAAAATAGAACATATTGATTTGGTTAATTTTTTATCTATACTATGGAACAATAACGAATACTTAAGCGAAGTTTTCCGAACCTTAATCAATGCACTCAATCGTATTGATTTTATGACTACTGTATATGCAATGGAAGATGCCGTTTTACGCTCTGGTCATGCCATTTTGGATGTTCAACGGTTGAAAGAAATTTTTTCAAGTGATCAAACTATAGATATTGTCAACAATTCTTCAACGAAATATTCTATTCCCTCCTCTATATTAAGTGCCTTAAGTTCGGAGTTAACTTTATCGGTAGGTCAAGAAATTTCGGAAGAAAAAACTTTTCTTAAACAAACTGATTTGTTAGATTTTCCAGGTGCCCGAAGTCGCCTAGATTTAGCAGTTGAAACAATCAACAGAGATTCTGTACCGGATATGTTGTTAAGAGGAAAAATTGCTTACCTGTTTAATAAATATTCTAGCGACTACGAAATAAATAATTTACTGTTTTGCACCAACGATAAACAACTAGATGTTAACGAAATACCAACATTACTGAATGATTGGATTTGTAATAATGTTGGTGTAAACAGTGCCGACAGAGAACAGAAACTAAAAGGTCTTTCTGTCTCGCCTTTATTTGTGATTTTTACGTTCTACAACCGGCAGTTAACTTACGATTCAACTAATGATGACAAAGACTTGACATACAAATGGAACAACAGATTTACTCGCTTTTTCGAAAACGAAATCGTATCTGCAAATTACAATTGGCACAAAAGCTGGACAAGTTCAAATCCACTTTTTAAGAATTTTTATCTTCTCAGAGACTTCAAATTCTCCGGAGACATTTTCGAAGGATTTGAAGAAAATGGTATTGAAAAAAACGTTCACCAAAATAGAATTGATTACCTAAAAAAATTAGAGGAATCTTTTTTAAACTACCCTTTTGTTCGCGAACATATTAATAATCCAAAAAATCTCTGGAACAGTGCATCGAATCCAAACAGTGATGGCAGTGATTTTATTATAACTAATTTAGAACCAGCCGCTAATAATATTACAAAAACAAAGAACTATGTTGGAATCCTAGAAGACAACAAAGAACAATTAGTGACTTCTTTATCTAAGTACTTCCATTCAAATGATATTTCTGAGAAAAGAAGGATTGCCTTTCGTAAAGGAAGTGATCTTCAGTTAAATTTAAATCGAGTTTTTGGTAAATCTCCTGAATTATTTTCAGCTTTTCTGAATCAACTCTCACTTAAAGAAAGTGATGTTTACCAATTAATCCATTTAAATCTATTAGAAACTAGAGTGGTCGACTCTTACGATGAATATACCTTTTTCAAGTCTCAATTTCCAAGATTAAGCTCTGAAAATACATTTGAAGAAAATTTGGAAATTCTCAAAGAAGACCTACAAATGTTGTCTAATGAAGAAGTTACAGATTACCTCAAAGAGCATGGTTATGACTTAACAAAAGCTTTTGAAAATAAATTCAACACAAGCGCAAAAGCTCTAGTCGAAAAAATTCTTAACCTTTGGAAAGAGAAATTTAATTACGAAAAGTTACAGGTTTATTTCGATAATGGTCTCACAAAATCAGTTTTTGACATTTATTTCGACGCTTTGTTTGAAACGTTTCAAAACCTAGAAGTTCAGCAATTACTTGTAAAACTAGTTGAACAAAAAACCAAAAGACTTCAATTAGGTCGCGATGCGGAAGAATATTTAGCTTCCGTTTCAACGCATATCATAAATGATTTTGTAACCAATTTCGGTTTTAACTATTTTGACAATAATAGACTGGTCGAAATAAAAACAGTATGCGATGAGATGAAGGTAGACATTTCTTCATTATTTGACTCTAAGATGGACGAAGACCTTTCTGAATTAGAGAGTTTGTTTGTTCCATTAGAATCAGGTAAAGCTGAATTTAATCCTGTTGTTGAAAACTTTAACAAATACGTTTTAAAAATTAAACTAGCATTAATATCAAATTGTGGAAATGCTTCATTCAATATTGAAGAGAATAGCAAGTTGGGAGAAATAATTAGTAAATGTGAAAAATTAGAATTTAAAATTGATTAACGTATGAATGAAGTTTTTAGGACGAGTACCCAACAATACGAACCAAGTTCATTTGGAGGAAATTACCTTTATGACCAATACGGTAAAATAATTAGTTTTCTAAAATATCAAGATGATGCTTCTCTTGGTTCTCATTTAGCAAAACCTGAAGTTAAAGAAGGGGTAATTCTTTGGTATTCAAAATTTATTGGACCAATGACATTGGTGCAGGATCTCTCAGAAGAATCAAAAGAACGAATAAAGCAAAGTTTTTATATTTGGAGAAAAAAAATCGAATCCATAAGCGATAGCCTCAAGTATGATCGCGACAATCAAAAAAGACAGTGGGGAGAAATGTTAGCGCTTTTACTGGAAGGTGTTGACGTAATCACCAATGGAAATGAATGGTGCGTCATTTGGGGATGGAATTTCAGAACCGGAAATGATCAATATTTATTGCCAATTATAAATGCACCGCTTCAAACTGAACCAAGTGCAGATGGAATTGAAATCGATTTAATCGACAGAATTGAACCAATTACTATAACACCTATTGATAATTCATCTGAAGAAAATGTTAAAGAGATTCATCACCACCATCACTATCATAACAATGAAAACTCTGGCAATAAAATAGGTTTTTTTGAAAGAATCAAAAGATGGCTCCGCTGGTTTGTTTACCGTTTTTGGGCGCTATTACTGCTAATTATGATAATTCTCATCATTTTATGCTTATGCAAGAAATGTAATAAGTGTGATAAGTGTGAAAAAACGGTGGAATACAATCAGAAAATAGAACAAATCGAAAATGACATAAACAAACGATGTAATACCAAATAATGAGACCAAGATTTCCATATAAAAACGAGCGTAAGGAATCCTGGTGGTTTCATCACATACGTTACATGACATGGTTCAATTACAGGTATTGGTGGGTACTCCTTGGACTATTCATCGCCACTTTAATATGGTATTTTTGCTTTTGTAATTGCTCTGAGGTAGATAAATGTGAGAACATTAGGGATTATAACCTAGAAGAATGTTGCGCATGTAAAACGAAAATTGACACGATAAAAAAAGACACACTCAATGCAAAGGCGATAGACTGCCCGAATAGAGAATTTGTTTTTGAAGTATGCAATTCAAATAGAGCTATAGATGATAATTTCAATGTTTTTCTAAACAAACAAAAAATTGGCACACTTAATCTAAACAAAAATGAATACATCGGTGCCGTTTTTATAGCCTCTACCAACACCAATTTGAAATTAAAAAACAAAGTTTCAAAATGCGAACTTAATGATATTACTTACAATTATTTCCCTCCCGGATTATTAAATAAAGGGAAAAATATAATCAAATTGGTTAATGTAAAAAACAACAGAAATCATAACGAAGGATCGATTTTACTTAAAAATTATTATCGGAATGGAGATATTTTGGAAAATCCTTGTTCGATAAAAGAAGTTAGCTATAACATTAGGAGTGGTGACGATAAAAGTATAGAATTTATTTACGATAAATGCTGCGCAAACGAATGAGCGAACAATTGAGAAATAATATTAAAAATGATCGTCCATGGTGGTACAAATCTATCAGGAGCATCAATTATTTTTGCTATAAATATTGGTGGCTTATTTGGTTGCTATTCATTCTCTTTCTTTTACTTTACTTTTTATATTTATGCCCATGCTCAAATGAAAAAACATGTAAAGAAAAGGAATTTGATTATTCAAAAATACTAAATTGCTGTTCGTGCGACACCATCGTTCCGCCAGAACCACCAAAACCAGATCCTCCAAAACCAGACCCTCCAAAGCCTGTTCCACCGAAGCCTCACCCTAAAGGAGTACCGTGCGATTCAGATACAAAATCTGGAGGCCCAGGAGTTACAGAAACCATTCATAATATCGGAAATAAATCAGGAAGAGTGAAAATAAATTTTGACATGGATACTCAACCTGACCGCTTAGAGGTATATTACGAGGGCAGAAGGATTAATAGTACGTTTGAGATTCCAGGTAATAGAAACGGGTATGTTGGGGGAGAATATCGTAACGGAGTCGGAGTTTTATCTTTTGATTACAAACACAATAAGGACATGTTTGTGAAGGTTGTTGTGACAGGCCCAACTGGCACAACATGGCGATACACATTAGGTTGTCCAGAATAAATATGACAGTAGTTTTTTCACATCAGATAAGTACCTATTCTTCTCTTTATTACGAGCAAGAACTTTTGATTTCGAAATCGGAATTAATACGTGTGTTTTTTCAACGTAACTTACCTTTTGATTTCAAAGAGCTTTTGGCTATTCCCATCGTCAAAGCTAATAAAGTGGAATGGAATACGATAGAAAAGATCAATTGGCAAGAATTAGATCAGCTATCTATTCTTGAAAAGGAATTTGCTTTAAAGCTCTACCACTCATACTTATTTGAGGTTGAAAAACTTGTCTTTGATTACGAACGAAGTGAAAATAGAGAATTTAGGGAATGGGGACAGTTGATTAAATTGGTCGTTACAAAAGAATCTAACAAAATTTTTTATTGCGATAATAAGATTTTGATTGTTTGGGGATTCGTTTACGGCTGGGATGAACGCAACTCTCTTTTTAGCGAACAACTTTCAAACTTCGTTAGACCTGGTCACGAATTCTTAACAGAATTACAAAACTCTTCACAAACAGAAATCATTTCTTCAAATTCAGCACAATTAACTGAGAAAGAGGACGATACTCAACCCATAAATCCAATTATATCCGAAGTATCAAGCTCCAAACCCCCTAGAGCTATAAAACCCAAAAGAGAAGGCCTATTTTATGATTTCTTGAATTGGACAGCAGGTGTTCTGAGAAGATTTTGGTGGCTTATTCTTATTCTTATAGTTATTTTCCTTTATTGGTGGATTTCCTCTGGAAGATGTGGATGTCATAATGAAAAAGTTGAAAAGACCGACGAACGAACTGAAAGACTTAGAGAAATTTTACCCGATGAAGGGAAAGTTTTGCCAATCGATACTACAAAAATCATCAAGGACTCTCTGGGTAAAAAAATAATAGGAAACGTGGTTAATATTGCTCCTAAAGATAAGAAAATCAAAATAGAAGATTTTGCAATTAAATTAAAAGAGAAATACCCAGGAAAAGAATACGAAATAGTTTATTACAACAAAGAAGCAAATTACCTACAGCTCGAATTTCCCGAAAAAGATAAGTCGACAATTAAAAATGACATTAAGTCTAAATTTCCTGAGACACCTCTCTTAATTTGGGATGAGCGAATATTTGAAACAAAAAAGTTTAGCTCCGATCCGGTCTATAACAATGTAGATGACAGTTGGTACTTAAAAAATTTAGGTATGGACAAAGTATGGGAAAAAACAAAAGGGGATACAAGTGTTATTATCTGTGTAATAGATGACGGATTTGACCTAACCCACAAAGATTACCCAAAACGCATTTTCAAGCCCTATAATGTCCTAGATAAATCCTCCAACGTGAATGCCTCGGCTGAGCGCAATCATGGAACACATGTGGCTGGTACTATATTCGCTGTACATGACAATAATTTTGGAACTGCAGGAATTGCCCCGAATTGTACATTTATGCCAGTACAAATTGCACAAGATGGAACTACAGCACTTTCCTCCTCTTATATAATTGAAGGAGTTTTATATGCCATTAAAAACGGTGCAGATGTTATAAATATGTCAATAGCAAATATGTATGACCCAGCAATGATAAAATCAATAAATCCGGAAGATTACATGAAAACTCATGAAAAAGATGAAGAATATTTTTGGAAAGATCTTTTCGACTACGCTAACAAGGAAAATGTAACAATTGTAATGGCTGGAGGGAATCAAAATATTCCGATTGGATTAGGTGCCATTCAACGTGATAACAGTGTGATACGCGTTTCTTCCTATGACAAAACAAATAAAAAATCAAATTTTAGTAACTTTGGTAAATATTCAGATGTATCTGCTCCTGGATCTAGTATATATAATTGTGTGTACGGAAGTAAATTCGAAATGATGGATGGAACCTCAATGGCTTCTCCAATTGTAGCAGGAGTAATCGGACTTATGAAATCAAGAAATAAAAGCCTGACGAATGCAGCCATTAAAAACTTAATACAAAAAGAATCCACCAAGAAATTCAGCAACATTGGACCTATGTTGACGCCAACAAAACTAATTAAATGATAATTAAATATTTGCATTACTATTAGATTTAACTAAATTTAGCTCTGCTTATGGAAAAAATTAAAACAATAATATTTTACCTAGGAATTTTACTTTCAGGTGTAATGTCTTTTTTAGGGTTAATGTATGTAAATAAAGGTGAACTTGTTCTTTCAGCCGTTTTTGCAGCAATCATTGTGCTTATTCAATATTTTGTTATTCTGAAATTTCGCGATAACAAAGACATAGTTTCTAAAAATAAAATTTCCGCGATAACTGTTGTCTTGTTCACATTATATTTAGTCGCGATTATACCAAGTACAATTTTCACATTACACAGTTTAAATGTTCAACTTTTTCATAAATCCGAAGTCATTAAAAATTCGAATGCACACGTTGAAAAAATTGACTTCCTTACCAAGCAATATGAAAACAAGTACAATGCTTATTTGGATTTAATTGCAACCAACTTGAAAAAAGACTTGGATGTTTATAAAGTAGCTCGAAGTAGTAAAAATAATAACAAAACTAAAATAGAATTATTAGAAGAAGTCTTGACATCATCACCGTATTTACTGAAAAGTGAACAACTGCAAAACTTTGTGAATGGAAACGTAAGCAGTACGTCAATCGTTAAAAAAGTTGTAGACAATAGGAAAGAAGCTTTTGAAAAAAACGCAAAAGAAAGTTTGGATGAAAAATTAGTCGAAAAACACAAGAAAAACATTAATAATTGGAATCTTATATCTGTTAGCAGTTCAATTAGTGATCTATCTAATCTTCACAAAAGCGCCCTAGAAAAATATAATTCCTCATTGATAAAAAATATTTTACTCCCAAAAAACATTGCTGAAGCGAGAGAATTTTCAAGTATAGATGAAAATCCTTCCGAAATTTCAAATTTATTGACAAATCCGATTAAGTTGATTAAAGAACATATCGTATTTGGTATTGTCATAGGGTTGCTTTTTAATTTCCTGTTAATTATTCCGGTAATAAAAATGAGCCAAGGAGGTTATAAATCTAGATTAAAAACATATCCAGGAGGTCGAATAATAACAAGAAGAAAATAAATTAAAATGGATAGCATTACCAAAAAACAGATTTTATCTGATATTAATAGTATTGATGTAGAATCATTACTAGAATTTATTAGCAGTAACGACATTTCTCTCTTTGAAATGTTAGAAAATGGCTTGAGCAATGCGAAAAAAAAGTCCATTGAAGATTACTTTGAAAATTTAGCAACTGAACAAGCCAAAGGGCAAGATAAACAAGAAATCCTAAATGATATAAACAACGGATTTTACACATCTTCTCAAATTCAAAATCTATTAAATCGTGGTGACATTTCCGAAGGTGATTTAATTAATGGTACGAGTTTAACAAAGGAATTAATCACCAGAATCAAAAAATATCAAAAAAGAGAAACACCATTCCACACTTGGAAAGACTTACCTGAATTACTTCCAGATAGGACTGATTTGTTTTTCTTTGGTCAACCAGGTTCTGGAAAATCATGCATCCTTGCGAGTTTATTTTTATATGCGAATTCAAAAAATCTAATTATTGAAAATACGCACAACGCTACAGGTACCAGATATAAAAACCAACTGATAGAGGAGCTTCGTTATGGCATACTCCCCCATTCGACAATTGCAGACGTTCAAAAAGGTGTTAATTATATTCCTTTTGAATTACTTGATAGCGAGGATAGAATTCACCCGCTCACATTCATTGAAATGTCAGGAGAATTGTTGAACAGAGCATATGAAGACGGTGAAATAACTGAAGCAAACCTTGCAGCACGTAGTATCCTGAAAAGTAAGAATAAAAAAATATTGTTTTTTGTTATAGATTACTATAGACACAAGCAATCCGATGACTTCTCAATGGAAGCTTCACAAGCCAGTGTACTTTTGACGATACTTGATTTATTGGACAGAGAGGGTACTTTGGCAAGTACGGACGGATTGTATATTATCATTTCAAAATCCGACCTATTTCCATCTCACGAAAACAAATTAGACCACGGAGAAGATTTTCTTTGGAGACATTATGGATCATTTCTACAAAATTGCCTTCGCAAACAAGAAAAATATCACAATAGATTTCAAACTGTGTTCTTCCCCTATTCTATTGGAAATGTGGAATTAAAAGATTTGCTCACATCTATAGATACAGAATGTCCGAAAAACATTTTTCATGCAATAAATGTGCATGCGCATTACAAAAACGAATCATCATTTTGGTCATTTTTTAAATAATTTTCACCATGCTACCTTCTAAAGATTTTGGTATTGTTATTTGGGGATTGAGAAATGGTTTCGAAAAAAAGATTGTAATTTCTCAAGAAGTGGAAGAAGTAATGAGCATTGTCAACGATGATATGCGGATTATTTGCAACGCCACCAACGAAAGATTCTATTGTGTCGATAGATTACCCAATTACAACATTTTCACCATTTTTAACTCTGATACATCAGATAATTTTGGTAGAAAAGCGTATATCGCTATTTCTTTATTCACGCCCGCAAATCGCTGTATTGCAGGGGACGTTGCCGACATTTTGTCGAAACTCATGAATTTTTATTCAAGTAAACAAGGTCGTTCTAGCGAGAACGTAACTAATTTACAACAGTACATTGAGTTATTAGCCAATGTCCACACGACGGCTTTAGACATTCCTCAGCGAAGGTTCAATACTGCGGGTTATCATTTAATTCGAAACGAATCCGTATTTAAACTTAATTTCTCTACACCAAAATTCGCAAATTATAACCGTGTGTTTTTCATCACACAAAACAATTCGAGTATTGAGCACAATTCGCAATACGAGGAAATTAAGGAATTTGTTCAAAAGAAAGAAATTCAACTAAGGTTAAATAATTTTAGATCTAACGAACATTCAATTACAGTAAATGGTGAAATCACTCGGCATATTGATCTTGGTCAATTATTCTACTTAAAAGTTTTTGCTGGCGACATCGTAGAAATAACTCAAAACGGAAGTATCGTGCACCATATGGAAGTTAGCGAGTATTCTACAATTGTAAATATACCATTTCGAACTGTAGATCCAATTCCAACTCCACGACCAATTCCAGGTAGCGAAAACCCCAAACCATATTATTCTCCTTACTATGATTCTCGCGAGGAAGAAAGTTCGGGTAAATCAAAATGGCTTTTGTATATTGTAATCGCATTTATAATTGTTGGCGGTGGAATTCTTTCGTATGTTTTATTAACAGGTTCGGACGAAGCTGTTCCAACAGTTTTAGCAACTTCAGATGCAGGTCCTTCGGACGACACAACCAATTTAGACTCCCTTGATTTAACTAAAGAATGTCCTAATTGTCCACCCCAATATGTCCTACAAGACATAAAATTCGCGCCAATTCTAGATTCATCAGGTTATAAAGGACAAAATGCTACGACATTGTGGAGATACTACAATGGCAAATTTCAAAAAAGTGATTCTCCAAAAAAATGGAAAGATTTGGACAAACCAAATCAAAACTCACTATTAAGAAGGTATTTTACTAAAAAAGCAGATAGTGAAACGAGCGTCACCACTACAGAGAAAGAAAAGAATAACGGCGGCGGAAACGGTGGAGGAAATGGCGGTGAAAACGGAGGTGGAGAGTTAAAAAATTGCGATTGTGTAAAAATTCAGAGTTTTTTTAACAAAAAAATAGATGCAAGTATGAAGGAGACAGCGAAAAAAATGAAAAAGAAGTATTTTGATTGTAATTGTAAAGTTGTAAATCCCGTAGATGAAGGAATATTGAATGAAATCCAATAAAGTTGAAAATGAATAAAAAGAAAATTATACCTATTGTCGTTATAATGGCTGTTTTGATTGGAGGTTTGGCCTTATATCAATATGGCCCATGTAATCTTTGGCCCTGCGACGAAGAAAAGATAGAAGAGCCAAAAGGTAAAGTGCCTGAAGAGTGGGTAAAAAAAGTAGACGACTTCAAAATCAAAGGCTTTTTAACCAAGGAAAGTCCACAAGCCTTTCAAGAACTTAAAATGGACATACAAATTGCCAACCAACAAAACAACCTAAGTTCAGGAGAAGCCCTGGCTACTGTGGAATTACTGGAAATGGGATATGCAGAAATTATAAATAAATCTTTCGTTGCAAATGCCGGAAACATTTGGTGTTCTCGAGATAAAGCAACCTATCTCAACGAAATGGATAAAGTAAAAGGAAACTCCACATGTAAAGACATATTATCTGCAAGTATTGAAAAAATAAACAACCTACAACAAGCAAGCGCAAACATAAATCAAGCTGAAGCCTTCCTAACTATGTTATTCGATGAAACACGCTACAATTCGCTTATGTCTGATATAAATCGACACCTCGGAAATACGGACGTGGCAAATTGTTCAACGATGCAACAAAAATTAAGCGAACTTTCGAATTCTTTACAAAAATTCAATTATTTCTATCAAGATTTACAGCCTGAAATTAGCACCTATTTAGGAAACATGCAAGATGAAACGGCAAAAGAATCACTAAAATACAAATTAGAAAACAATTCAGATACGCAAAATTATAGATTTTTCGATAATCTTTACAATCAACTAGCGACTTCAAACTATTAATACCAATAAATTATGAATAAAATCAGTGTTATTTTCATTTTGTTTTTTGTTTCAAATTCTTTTGCTCAGTCCTCGTCGTTAAATGCAAAAGATACCTTGATGTTACAAGCTATTATGGATTCTTTAAAGATTGAATTGAAGCGTCAATCTATTGAACTCTCAACTAAATTTTCTGATGAATCCTCTTCAAAGAGTACGAAGGAATTGAAAAAAGAAAACGACGAGTTAAAAGCAAAGCTTGAAAAAGCACAAAATGACCTGGAAATTGAAAAAAATTGTGTTTCACAGCTCAAACAAGATACTATATCTTTAAATAAAACGATAAAAGGATTCAAATCTGAAAAAAATAAATGGCTAGAAGAAAAAACTAAAGAAGAAGAAATAATTAAGAACTTTTTGAAAAACCGTATTCAAATACTAAACGAAGAAAAGGAGTTCAGAAATATAACCTTAGCCCAACTAATTCAATTGTTGGATTTCACTGCTAATCAAACCTTTCTTCAGAACGAGAAAAAAAGTTTAACCGCACTTGTTGAGTTTAAAAAATTAACAGAGGCTGCGGAAAACGCTTATAACGTCGAATACGAAGAAAATCAGGTCAAAAAATGTATCGAAAATATTACAAAATACACCTTGCCTTCTGAAATGACAAAATTATCGAATATAAAAACGGAATGCTTAATTCAATTACAAGGATATAAAGATCAGTTATGCTTGGTCAAAAGTATTATCGAAAAAGTCAACAAAGCATACAGTAAAAAAGAACAAAGTTCCTTTCGTTTGAAGACTATTGAAGATGAAAAACTGTATACACGATATTTAAAGTATCCGAACAGTTTTATCTTTAAAGCACTGGATACTTCGGTGAAAGAAGCTAAGTCAATTATTACTTTTGTTTGCCCATAATTCATGCATGTAACGCGCGCTTTAGAAGAACTGGGGATTTCTTCTTTGAACCCCTCTGAACAAGAGGTAGAAGATTCATTTCAACGTCTTTTTTCTGAATTATCTGCAAAGATTGATAACACATCGAATACCACGTTAAAAAAGATTTACACAGATCGTATTGCAGCTATTCAACTAGCAAAACAAATTATCCTGTCCCATCTTTCTAACAACTTATCAGTTAACGAACCTAATTCAATCGACCAAATACCTGTTAACGAGGTTTCTGAAGAGATTGAAGTAACTTATCAATTAAACGATGAGGCAGACTCGACAGAGGTAAACGATTCAAGAGATGAAAAGGATTTTTCCGAGAAAGTGTCCTCAAATGAAGACGATAATACTGAAAAAAATACCAATAAAAAGTACTTTATTTTAATAATTGGACTTTTACTCTTAGTTTCTGCCGGGTTAGTAGTCTTTCAATTAACCAAAGACAAGTCACCTAAGGAAAATAAAAATAACCAAACTTCCACCGTAAACGATTCACTTACTACTGCAGAAGAAGGCCCAGAAGAGGCAATAAAAGAAGACTCGATTGATTATACGGTTACATGTCCAATTTGTCCGGAAGGGACCCTATTACTGCAATCATATACGCTATCCGTATTAACAGAACAAGGATATCCGTTTGCCAACATAAAAGTTCGATACGTAAACAATAGTTTCGAAAAGTCTTCAGATGGCGGAAATAATTGGTATATACCAACCCAAGAAGAACAAGATGTTTACCTCAGGAACTTCTTCATCCCCAAAAGTGGAACTTGGCCAACCATTCAATTAAATGAAGAAATTGATTCTATTTCTGAAAACGATACATATAACGAGGATAAGAACGAACAATGAATATTAACCGAGCATATGAAGAGCTTAACCTAGAAATATCAGCTTCATTAAATAAGATTACGAATAATTATAATCATTAAATAAAGATTAGTTTATTTAATAATAGTTACTAAAAAAAATAAATTGTATTTCATTACTTTGTAAATCTAATTTTAATCCTCATGAAACAGACATTGTTTTTAATATCATTTATGCTAATGAATACCGCATATTATTCTCAGCGAGAAATTACAAAAATCGATGAATCGAGAATAAACAAAGAAGTTGAAAATTTAGTTATTTCTTTCAAAAAAAAATTATCAAGTCAAGATTTAACAAATGATCAAATTGAATTTTCTATTGATACATTTCGAATAAGGCAAGTCCTTCATAAAAGAATGGACATTGACTTTTCTATTAATGGAATGAATGAGCATGTTATGAAGATGACTGATTCGTATAGTAAACTTCTAAATAAGTACTATAATAAACTTCTAAACTTACTAAGTGACTCAGATAAAAAAGTTCTAGTCAAAGCTCAAATGTCTTGGTTAAATTATCGTGATTCAGAGGCTAAACTTATTAATGTGATGAAAAAAGAAGAATATACAGGCGGAGGCTGGATTCACACTTGTAATGCTGTAAGTCGATACTCTGATATTATGGAAGAGAGAACAATTGTATTATTTGAATACTATAACCAAGTTCAAAATATTGGATATTAATAATTCCTAATTAAATTCTACTACTTGGTTGTTATTTTAAAAAAAATGCATTTCGCTAAACAACCTTATTGACATATAAAGCCTGTCTAAAAGAAGTGATGGAACGAAATTGAGGAAGCTTTAGTTTACCGCTTAATTACTCTTTTTGCTTCAATAAGATCCGTAATTCTCGTATGAGAATTTCTAGCTCTTCGTTTTCTTTAACTGTATCATATCTCTTATCTAAAAAAGGCTTCATTTGTTGCCAATAGATAAAATAATGTAACAGCAAAACCAATAACCAGGAAAAGAATGAGAATTTAAAAAACAATAGTGGCAAGGTGCAGCAGAGCAAGGAATAAAAGAAGGTAATTTTTTCAGAAATTATAAAGTATAACAACCAGTAGGTACGTAATCTTCTACGAAGCGTCTTGATTGGAAGCGTCTTTAATTCTTCAATTTCTTTTTCTAAGGAGGGTGACATTTTTGTAAACATAATTTAATGGGAAAACTCAATCATTTTTATCGGCCAACAAAGAAGTAAGGGTCTTGCTTTTGTGTTTTTCTGGGTCGTAAATCAACTTGAATTTTTCAACGCCTTCGTGGTAGTCAAAAAAGTAATGGTAATTATTCTCAATATAAAGAAGGTATAAGTCATACCCTTCGCGAACGCGCTCCGCAAACATCATGTATGTAGATTTTTCATCTTCTGGATTCACGTAGTAAGTCGCAAAAAATAAATTCCCTCCTTTGTTGAACACGAGCTCTTCTTTTGGGAATTTGTTTAATTTCATGACCTGTTGAATGTTTTTTTTGGTGGCCGCCTCATTTTCTAAGTGGATAAAGAAGTTGCCAGCTCCAACTTCTCTGAAGTCTTCTATTTCCACATACTGACAAAAACTTTGAAAATTAAACAATAGAACGAAGGAAATGAAACATACTATTTTCGATTTTTGTAGGGTGTTTTTACCCTTAATAATTAGATTTTTCATGACAAATTTGATTTAAAGGATTTAATGATTTTTAGTTGGCGTGATGTTTCTACTTTCAAGTATGGCAGGATCGTATACTACAGGGATTCTGCTGTCACCGGAATAAACGTCGTAGAAATAACGGTAGCGGTTTTCGATGTAATAAAAATAAATATCCCAACCCGTTCTGTTGCGCAGACAGGTGATGAAATACACGAATTCCTTGTTGATGGGATTCACGTGATAACTACAGAAATATAAATTGCTACCGCTGTGAAACTCCAACTGTTTGGAAGGGAAACCGTTCAATTTAACTTTCTCTGTGATGATGCGCTTGGCAGCAGCTTCCGAAGTAACGTGTGCAAAGTAATTTCCCCCGCCATATTCGTTTAAACTTCCCATATTCAGGTATTGAGCGCAAAACGTCTGCGCAAAAAACATAAAAAAGAATACGAAAAAGAACTTCACACGCATCAAAAACACAAGCGATTTTTGGGTTGATATAAACAACTTTCCTTTCTTGGAAAAACCTTGGAGAGATTTCATGATAAGAGTTTTTAATTAGGATTTCGCAAATTCAAGGTGTGCGACTTCACCGATGCAACAGCAATATTTTTCCTAGTAAGTACTCTTATAACATAAAACTAATTTGGGACTGAAGGTATAGTGTTTTATTACCGAAAAGTTACAGAATTTGTGAAAAAAGAAATTGGTGACACATTAAAAACAAAAACCCTGATGTGAACATCAGGGTTTCCTTTTGTGACCTTGTTAGGATTCAAACCTAAAACCTCCTGAGCCGTAATCAGGTGCGCTATTCAGTTGCGCCACAAGGCCATTTTTTTTCTTTTTATTACCCATTCGTTAATGGGTATTCTTTTGGTTATGGTGCGCTATTCTCCCGATAGCTATCGGGATGCGCCACAAGGCCATTTTTTTTTCTTTTTATTACCCATTCGTTTGTGGGCATTCTTTTGGTTATGGTGCGCTATCCTCCCAATTGCTATCGGGATCCGCCACAAGGCCATTTTTTTTCTTTTTATTACCCATTCGTTAGTGGGTATTCTTTTGGTTATTTGGTGCGCTATTCACCCGATAGCTATCGGGATGCGCCACAAGGCCAATTTTACGCAAAGATAGGGCAATTTTCATTTACAACAAGTAAAATCAAATATTATCTCGTTATTATTTTCAAGGTAAAACAAATCTCTTATCTTTGCACAGGGTAAGTCTTTTACGACCAGCTCCCTCTTAATCCTCCAGGACGGGAACGTAGCAAAGGTATGAGGTTGTAGCGGTGCGATAAGAGTAGCTTACCCTTCTTTTTTTTTGTTGAGTATGCACAAAAAGTCAATTAATTTCTTTCCGTTAGTACTTCTTCTATTGTTTTTTTCTTGTTCCAAAGGTCATGGACTTCAAATCAAAGAAAACAACATTACCGTATATTTTGATGATGCCGACGATGAAAAAACCGCAAAAGAACTTTTAGACTTTTTCAAAGCCAATAAAATTTCTCCGGAGCATTCAATGGATGTTAAATTAGTAAAGAATGATTCAAAATTCCAACTTTTATTCATAAAAACAGATGCTTTTACATCGGAAGAATTGAACTTCGAGGAAATACAAACGTTTTTTAATTTGCAACAAAAACTCAATTCGAGTGTCGAAAGCTTCAAATCCACTCCTTGCGAAATCGCCATCGCCAATAATCAATTTGAAGTAAAAGAAATACCGAATCCACTATGAAAATTTCGGCATCTATTTACAGTGATAAACAACGTTCCTTAGAGGAAATTATTCGTGATTTAGACGCTCATCAAGTAGACCTATTTCATGTAGATTGCAATGATGACCCCTCTGTTTTTCAAGATATTGAACGGATTCGAAAAATCAGCAAGACTAAAATAGATTTGCATCTCATAACAGCAAATCCATCAGCTTATTTCGATTTGCTTCGAAAACACCCTGTCGATTACTTAACTTTTCAATTTGAAGAACTTAAAGCTCCACTGCTCCTTCCTGAAGACATAAAAGGTAAAAAAGGAATTGCCATTACCACAAATACACCAGTTGATATTTTTCAGGGTTTTAGCGGTTACGATTTCATACTCATTATGGCAACAACTCCTGGGCAAAGCGGCGGTAAATTTGATAGAAATAATTTTCAAAAAATTAGAAAGTTCAGAAAAATGTATCCTTCAAAATCCATTCACGTGGATGGTGGTGTGAACGGAGAAGTATCATTTATCCTAAGAAATATGGGAGTAAGTTCATGCGTATCCGGATCTTATTTATTCAATGCGCCAAGTATTGGTCAAGCACTCATGAATTTAACGAAAAGAGAAATCGAATCATCTTTTCAAGTAAAAGACTTCATGATGCCCATCGAAGAATGTCCGGTTTGTTATTCATCAGTGCACTCACCTAAAGAAATTGTACAAGTGGTAGACGAAGGAAAATTGGGATTTGCATTAATCTTAAGTGAAGATGGAAAGTTAAGTGGTATTGCCTCAAGTGCCGATATTCGCAAAGGCTTACTGAAAAAATGGGAAGATTTTCAAAACGTCACAATTTCAGATTTCGTAAACCCCTCTCCCCTAACAATTAAAGAATCTGCCACTGTTGTAGAATTATTACAACTCATCAAGAAATGTTCCTTTCCCATCATGTATTTACCTGTGATAAATTCGATAGGACATGCGGCGGGAATTATTAACTTTACACACCTTATTAAAGGCGAAATATGATAATTACCTTAAAATCTTCAGTTTCTAGCGATTTAGCTCGATCTCTGGCATCTAGTAATCAAGCATTTTTAATTAGTGATGAGGGTAAAAATGTATTAATTACAAGCTCTTCATTGAAAGAGTTACCTGCCTCTATGGTCCAATTTACCGAAGAATATTGTGTTTTAGCTAATGATATGCAATTATCTTCAAAAAAATATAAATCTTCTACTCGAAAAGTTGCTATAGGTAATATTGAAATTGGTGGAAACACAAAAAATACCGTAGTAATTGGCGGACCCTGTTCTGTGGAATCAGAAGAACAAATACGCGCTGCTTCCAAAGTTTTAAGTGAACTAGGATTAAAAACGTTACGCGGCGGATGCTACAAACCACGCACTTCACCCTATTCATTTCAAGGTCTTGGAATTGAAGGTTTGCGGCTTCTAAAAAAAATGAAAGAAGAATTCGGGCATACCATTATAACAGAGGCTCGAGATGCTTCTCAGATAGAAGAAATTATTGAATATACAGACGTGATTCAAGTTGGCGCTAAAGCTATGTACGACCAAGGGATCCTTCGTGCATGTTCAAAATCCAACAAAACTGTTTTAATTAAAAGAGGTTTCGGCACTACACTACAAGAGTTTGTTCAAGCTGCAGAATTCGTCATGTCGGGAGGGAATTTAAATGTAGTTTTGTGTGAAAGAGGTATTCGAACTTTTGAAACCGGAACACGATTTACCCTAGATTTATGTGGTGTAGCTTGGTTAAAAGAACATTGTAATTTACCCGTTATACTCGACCCTTCTCATGCTATGGGTTACGCTTATGGAGTTCCTGGTTTAACCAGAGCCTGCGTTGCCCTGGGAGTGGATGGTTTGTTAATAGAAACACACCCGAATCCGAAAAATGCGTTGTCGGATGCTAGTCAGCAACTCAATTTCGATGAATTCAAAAACCTCATAAACGAAATCAAACCTCTCGCCAATTGCGTGGGATATTCCATTGTATAAGATGTACCTAGAACAGAACTTAAAAGGATTGTGTGAAAAATTTGGAGTAGATTACCATACTTTCCTTCAAGATTTTGAGGTTGATCATGCCAACGAACTGTCCATTTTTGATTTAGAGGCAGTTTGCGAGGAATACGAAATTGACATGATGAACTTACTTTTTAAGCAAGTTTATCCGAATGAATCATTAAGAAAACGACTCAATAACATTAAATTTCTTGTGCTCGACGTCGACGGTGTACTTACGGACGGAGGAATGTATGTTAGTGAGAACGGCGACCAAATGAAAAAATACAACGCGAAAGATGGAATGGCCATATTGCACTTAACGAAAAAAGGATTTCCAGTTGGCTTTCTTTCCTCTGGATTTACGGAGCATATGGTGCAAGACAGAGCAAAACTGCTCGGCGCAACGCATTGCTATGTCGGTAGAGAATCTAAACTAGAAATTCTAATGACATGGGCTAACGATTTGAAAATCAATATATCTGAAATTGCATTTATAGGCGATGATATCAATGATCTTGCTGTTATGTCCAACGTAGGAGTAGCCGTTTGTCCTATTAACGCAGTTAACCGAATTAAGAGTGTTTCACATATTATTTTATCCAAAAAAGGAGGAGATGGTTGTGTGCGCGAATTTATTGATCAATATTTACTTCAAGAACCCATTTAAAAATGAAAATCGGAATAATAAGAGAAGGGAAAGTGCCGCCAGATTTCCGTGTGCCTTTAACACCAAAACAATGTAAAGCGATTCAAACGCTTTATCCTCAGGTAGAAGTCTATGTTCAAAAAAGTAATATTCGCGTGTTCAAAGACGAAGAATACGCGGCCTTAGGACTAAAATTGGTGGATGATTTAGAGAACTGTGACATTATTTTTGGTGTAAAAGAAGTTCCAATAGACATGTTAATTCCGAATAAAACATTTGTTTTCTTCTCTCATACTATAAAAAAACAGGCTCATAATCAAAAATTACTTCGGGCGATCTTGGATAAAAAAATACGGCTCATAGATTACGAAGTTATCAAAGATAAAAGCAACAAAAGACTAATTGGATTCGGTCGCTACGCAGGAATAGTAGGATGCTACAATACCTTCTATACATGGGGATTAAAATCAGGCGAATACAATCTAAAACCAGCGCATCTCTGTAAGGATCGAAAAGAAGTCGAAGAGGAATTGAAAAAGGTTGTCTTACCGAAAGATTTCCGTGTAGTATTAACAGGATTTGGTCGCGTTGGAAATGGTGCTAGAGAAATTATGTCTTTATTACCCATCAAAGAAGTTTCTCCAGAAGAATACATCAGAGAAACGCACAATGAACCTGTTTTTACACATTTAGATACTGAAGATTATTACGTTAGAAAGGACGGAAAAGAATTTTCAAAACAAGAGTTCTATGCACAACCTGAGCTTTACACATCTAATTTTGAACAATTCGCATTCAACAGTGACATATATATTCCTTGTCATTTTTGGAGTTCAAAATCACCATATATACTAACTAGAGAATTGTTATTAAATGAAAAAAACAGGTTGAAAGTTGTTGGCGACATCAGCTGCGATGTAAATGAGCCTATTGCCTGTACTATTCGCCCATCGAAGATTGGAAATCCAATTTATGGCTACGATCCGGTGCAAAATACCGAAGTTGATTTTTTATCAATAGGAGCGATTGCCGTAATGGCCATAGACAACTTGCCTTGCGAATTACCTTTAGACGCATCGGAAGACTTTGGAAATGAACTTATAAAACATGTAATTCCAAAACTTTTAGGTGATGATCCAGATGCTGTAATAGAAAGAGCCTCAGAAACAAATCTTGATGGTGAATTAATGCCAAATTTCAAGTACTTGGAAGACTACGCGAACGGAATACTAGTTCACTAACTAGGTGAGTCTTTTTTGAACGAGGTCTTCAACTTTTTTGTAAAATTGATGTGGCATGTAAGTTCTCCATTCAATGTCTTCCAACTCACCTCCCATTACAAAGTACTGGTCGATATTGATGCGTTCGAACTCGGTTAACACGTGGTCGTGAAAATTAATCAAGGCAATCCATCCCTCCTCTACTTCATCAAACCATTCTTCATAATAGCAATCGTCGGAATAATGGAAGTTCAATACGTTTTCTCCCACGAGAATAAACTTATTTATTCCCTGTTCCATCATTGGTTCTACGATATCGCGCTTAAGCACCATGATGTCGTTTTCTATGGCGTCATTCCACTCCCCAATAAACTCCAGTATTGTATAACCTAACTCATAATCGACATATAGAATTTTAAGAAACAAGGTTTTTGAACCCATATTATCCCATTGCGGATGAATGTAAAAATTGTAAATGGTATCAGTAAACTCAAATTCACTGTACTCTCGATTATAAAAAGGAGAATTAGGATCTTCAGAGGCAATGTAATATCCTCGCCATTGGTAGAAAGGCTCAATTGAATGCACCCTCAAAATTACCAAAAGATCTATTTTATCTCGTTTATTTTAGTAAAAACTTGCTTAAAAATATGGGCGTGACCTTGGTCGTTTAGATGTATTCCATCACCCGAATCAAAGGTTGGGTTCAAACTAAAATCTTCCGTAGACAAATAAGTCCACACATCAACAAAATAGGGAGAAAACTCTTTTTTCATCATTTGACACAACTCGTTTTGCTGCATTCTCACTTCATCTTTTTTGAAATTTCGAGGTTGAGGAGAAATCAACAAATACTTAATTTTCTTTTTCTTTATCAACTGTATCAACAAGCGGTAATTTTTTAGTTGCTCTTCGTTCGAATATCCATAGGCCGCATCATTTGACGGCATATTGATAATAATCATATTGGGATTCATTGAGAGAGCATTTGTTATATTTCGCTCAATATCTGGATTTGGCCGATTAGAATATCTAGTTCCTGTAGGCAATATATGAAAAGTAGAGTAGCCACTTTTACCATGATTAATTACACTAGATGCTTTATTTGAAATTTTGAGTTCCTGTTCTAACTTAAAAACCCATGAATTACTGATTTTAGAAGCTCCTGCGCCTTCTGCCGTCGATGAACCTAAAACCACAACATTAACTTGTGTTTTAGACGTTAATTGTTCATCTAAACTTGATAAATCCCAATAAATGAGCAGAAAAAAACTAAGAATTCTTGTAAGAAAAAACATCATAATTTTGAAAATTGCAAAAATTAATCCAAAAAGAAAATTTAATTTTATAATTCACTAAGTTAACCAACTACACATGAAAGAAACAAATGTTCTTTATTTAAAGTCGAAGATAATGGCATTGCCAGGATCTCTAGAATTGGAAAATGAATACCTAATATTAAACGCCCACAAACAAACCATAAATTTAGGTGGTTTCTTGGGTTCTTTTTTGAAAAAAAAGGTTGAAGAAAAGAATCAAGGTTTTAAATGGAATGTGAATGAGATAAAAACAATAGCTAAAGGAAAACATGGTTTTCAAGATAACGTGCTTGAGCTAACTAATATTCATGACGAAACCTATCGAATTCTCGTTAAGAATTTCGATGAATGGAATACTGCAATTTTGAGCAAAAAATCCTAGGTCTACATATTTCTTCTATACTGACCTCCTACTTCAAACAAGGCTTTTGTTACTTGACCCAAGGAAGCGTGCTTACAGGTTTCCATTAATTCCTCAAACATATTTCGGTTGTTGATGGCCGCGTCTTGAACTTTTCGAATACCTGCTTGCGCTTGATCTCCTTTAGTTGCATGTAATTCAGCTAACATCTTAATCTGATATTGCTTCTCCTCTTCTGTTGCGCGAATAACTTCTTTTGGAAGAATTGTAGGAGAACCTTTTGAACTCAAAAAGGTATTTACACCTATGATTGGGAACTCACCTGTATGCTTTAAGGTCTCGTAATACAACGATTCTTCTTGAATCTTAGAACGCTGGTACATTGTTTCCATTGCTCCTAAAACACCTCCACGTTCGGTAATTCGGTCAAATTCAGTTAGAACCGCTTCCTCGACTAAATCGGTAAGTTCTTCAATAATGAATGCTCCTTGCAATGGATTTTCGTTTTTCGCTAAGCCCAATTCTCGGTTTATAATCAATTGAATTGCCATCGCTCTACGAACAGATTCTTCTGTCGGTGTTGTAATCGCTTCGTCGTATGCGTTCGTGTGAAGTGAATTACAGTTGTCGTAGATTGCATACAAGGCTTGTAGTGTTGTTCGGATATCGTTGAAATCAATTTCTTGCGCATGCAACGAACGTCCGGAAGTTTGAATGTGGTATTTTAACATTTGCGCACGTGGATTCGCGGCGTACTTTTTCGCTAAAGCTTTTGCCCAAATTCTTCTCGCCACACGACCAATCACTGCATATTCTGGATCAATTCCGTTGGAGAAGAAAAAGGAAAGGTTTGGACCAAAATCATTGATATCCATTCCTCGGCTCAAGTAATATTCGACATACGTAAATCCATTGGCTAATGTAAATGCCAATTGAGTTATTGGATTTGCGCCAGCCTCTGCAATATGATAACCAGAAATAGACACCGAATAAAAATTTCGTACTCCATTGTTAATGAAATATTGTTGTACGTCGCCCATCAAACGCAAGGCAAATTCCGTAGAAAAAATACAGGTATTTTGAGCTTGATCTTCTTTTAATATATCAGCCTGAACAGTTCCACGAACTTGTGTTAATGTCTCCGCTTTGATTTTAGCATAGACATCACTTGGCAACACTTGATCACCTGTAACGCCCAAAAGCATTAGCCCTAAACCATCGTTTCCTTCAGGTAAAACCCCTTGATAACGTGGACGTTCCGTTCCTTTTTCTTTGTATATCGCTGCTATTTTCGCTTCGACTTTAGCTTCAAGACCATTTGCTTTGATGTATTTCTCGCAATTTTGATCGATAGCTGCATTCATAAAAAAGGCCAACAACATCGGCGCTGGACCATTTATTGTCATAGAAACCGAAGTAGCATGATGACTCAAATCAAAACCAGAATACAGTTTTTTCGCATCATCTAAACAACAAATAGAAACGCCTGAATTTCCAATTTTCCCATAAATATCTGGTCTTAAATCGGGATCATTTCCATACAAGGTCACTGAATCAAAAGCAGTTGAAAGTCGTT
>JACCDP011112579.1_pt1 | contig 29524 bp, 27 predicted proteins | sample 7445841 | NCBI WGS metagenome assembly JACCDP01 (sample SAMN15323441, study PRJNA562643) | freshwater metagenome | isolation source: river surface water | place: USA:Blue River Watershed | collected 2017-08-17 | reverse complement strand
TGAATTGCGTGAACAAGCCAAGGTGCGTCGTGAAGAGTTTATGAAAAAATTAGTCCCAGCAAAGGAGCGTTGTCATAAATATACAACATCCGATATGAAAAAGAATCATATCGAAGTTATAAAATATATTGAAAAGACCTTTTGTGATTCACTTTTGGAACAAGACCAACAGGTTGTAATCAAGGATGCAGAAAAGTTTGGAGATTCTGTGGCTTTACTACAATTGTTTGCGTTTGAGATGGGTTGGTTTGGTCGTGGTCGTAAAGAATAGAAACCCATGATTCCTATACTTCTTCCATGTCCCCACTGTGACTGTTTTGTCGAAATTCTAGAACTCAATTGCCGCATTTTTCGTCATGGGGTCTACAAGGAAAATGGAAAACAAATCAATCCGCACGCACCCAAAGCAGAATGCGACACGCTCTTTTCCGAGGGACGCATTTACGGTTGTGGAAAACCCTTTACCGTTGTACAAAAGGATGATGCGTTGGAAGCACAAGTGTGCGATTATGTGTAAATGTGTATAAAATTGAGTTGTAGGTATGATTTCAACGTAGCAGATATTTTGAAATCATGGCAATTGTTGTTCCAATTCTTGCAGGGTGTGGCCTCTTATTGAGTGTATTGTCCATTTATGACAAACACGAACGTATTCTCAAGACATACGAGGCCGACTGCAATGCGAAATTAAAAGTATTACATGACGAAAATATGCAACTCAAACAACGGTTGCGTGAACAGGAAGATACGGTGACAGGTATTGGAATTACTGCAGCCGCAATTACTGGGATGGCGGTGATTGGTCCTGCCGTTGTAAAAGCGTTCAAGGAAATGCGATAAAAATATAGGATGGTGATATAGAAATGCCCAACACGAAAACCTTGTATCATGCACCACCGGCCTTGACTTTTAAAACCACCGTGGAAACCGTAAAACTGATGGTGCACGGTCAAGGAGTTTTTTTATTTGACGCCAAGGAGGCCTGTAGTTTTACGATTTACGGTGTGGATGAGTCCGATGGGCTCGTGGTGTCCTTGACCCAGGACGATTTCCTGGTTTCACGTATCAAAAACGAAGACAAGTATGTTTCCCAAACGGTACACGGCGGTCTTACCGCAAACTCTGGTGCCTACTACTGGTTTAGTCTCGATTCTCAAAACATGATTCTTCAAGCTGGGGTTGGTGAACCACGTGTCGAAACATTATGCTATCGTTACGCATTTGACGCTGGAGATAAGCTTTGGGAAGCCAATAAAATGTTTCTCGAAAGTTTGACGACCATCAAGATAAGTGGCGAGGCGGTAAAGCCGTTGCGTCTTTTGAAGAACCCCATCACAAATGCGGTGCCGTTATTGATCAAGGGCATGAATGATCTTACCATGGACGACGTGGCCGACACAACCTATTTACCGTCGGCAGCATTATCCACGGCAGCCCAGTCCTTGTACAATTGCATTGCCGGCGAAAAGTTTGTCTTGAATAGTCCAGACTTTCCGGAATTTGCCGATGCTATCGAATACAGCATTCGTACCCCTGGTCTTTGGTGCAACACACGACTCAAACAAAAGGCTACCGAATTTGGAAAGGATCCCCAGCCCTTGGAAACATATTTACGAATTACCTTGGGGCAGAATAACGGAGAGTCTCCTGGAGTACCGTACGTCATGGAAATCTGGCCAGTGGGACATTACTCCCCCATCCATAATCACAGTGGTGCGAATGCAGTGATTCGTGTCTTGCACGGTAGTATTCACGTAAAGTTGTTTCCGTATTTGTGTGATCAAGAAAAGAGTGTTGGTCCGTTTGGCGAAAAGGATTTTACCAAGGGCGATGTCACGTGGATTAGTCCGTCGTTGAATCAAGTACATCAACTGAAGAATCTAGACGGAAACAAGGATACATGTATTACGATTCAGTGTTATATGTACGATGGAACCGATGCGGTGCATTATGACTATTTCGACTATTTGGGAGACCATAACGCCAAACAACAATACGAACCGGATTCCGATATGGACTTTGTACAATTCAAACAAACCATGAAAAAGGAGTGGGATGCTCGTCCAAAATGTGATGAGGGAAAATGGAACTGGAAGTCTCTCTTGTTTTGGAAAAAATAATTGTTTGCAAACGTAAAAAAAATTGATTCAACAAATTCTGGTTTTGCAGGTAGTTCATTTAACATGGCACGTAATTCTCAAATGGAAACTTCCAACACCACTGTTCGTCGTTCTGCTCGTATTGCTGCAAAGTCTGGGGTTGCGGTAGCTGAAACTGCTGCACCGGTCGATAAGCGTTATCGTCGTAAGCAAGAATCTCCGAAAAAGTATGTGGCTCCTACCAAGAATCGTAATTGCTGTGAAGCCGATTGTGATCGTGTGACGGATGCAGAAGTTAACGACTTTCTCAATTTCATCAATCACCTTGCATCAGTTGCCAATGCATCCATGCAGAATCCAGTCCAAGCTGCTCCACCACTTGCTCCACGCCGCAGTACTCGTAATGGTGGACGTAGTGTCGTGGAAGATGTTGAAAATAAGACCCTTCGTGTGACCACCGTGGTAGAAGAAGCACCTGTTCGTCATTCCACACGCAGCACTCGCAACAAGAATCGTATTGTCATGGACGAATCCGATGTGGAAGATGACAATGATTCCCTATATACCCCAGATGCTCGTGAAGAACTCGACGATGATTTTGAAATGGATGACCTTGTGGATGAAGCCACTCTTGAAGAATCCGAAGTCGAAGAACCTGAAGAAGAGGACGAGGAACCTGTCAAGAAGCGTCGCAAGGTAACTGGTGGAAATCGTAAGGCTGTTACTGGACGTGGTGATAAGGAAGGTGTTAATGTAAGCAAGGAACTTGCTGCTATTCTTGGAATTTCTGGTGGGTCTCGTGGTATGGTACGCAACATGCTCTTTGAATACATGGAAAACAATAATCTCTACACTTCTGCCAATGGAATTATTGTAAAGCTCAATCGTGCACTCAAGACCGTATACAATCATGAGGAACCAAAGGATCTTGTTGTTGTTTACAAGGTTGTCAACAGCATTCTCAAGCACCATACAAGTGTGGCAAAGAAGGTGCTTGCTGAAAAGAATGTAGTCGAGAAGAAACCGGTGGAAAAGGTTGTTGCAAAGCCAGTTGTCGAAACTGCAAAGAATGAAAAGCTTACCGTTAGCAAGGCACTTCAAAAGGTTCTTGGTAAAAGTAATTGGGAAAACAAGGAACAAGTGCGTGATGCCCTCTTCCAATACATGAAGGACAAGAAGCTCTACACAAAGCAAAAGGATGTGGTTCGTATTGACGATGCACTCCGTACCGTATATGATCACGAAGAAAATAAGGAGGTCGTGTACAAGGTCGTTAATAGCATTCTCAAGCATCATGTCAATGCGGAAGGTCGTGGAATCGATACGTGGCTAACCTTTGTTCGTGAAGTGCGTGAGCGTATGACAAAGATTTCCAAGAATCCTGCAAGTGTCACTTTCCGCAATGCCAATCTTCTTGCACGTGACCTCTACCTTCGTGGGTACGATTCCATGAAACACGTGAGCGACAGTGTCTTTCTTGCCGAATACAATAATGTGATTGCAAATAGCCGTTCGAATCGTGGATAAAGTCGTTGTAATTTGAATTTGATTGGGTTTCTTTTTTATTTGTGACGACGTGTTGTGCGTTTCTTCATCATGCGTTTGCGAGTCTTTTTTGCACCGCCTGCAGGAGGGGATGGTTTACAATATGTTTTAACGCACACCTTTCCTTCAGGACATGGTTTTGCTTTGCTGCAGCGTATGGCAGGAGTTTTTGGGACAGGTTGTGGGGCTGCATTTGTTGTAGGCTTTGGTGCATTCGTTTTGGTGTTTGTAGGTTTTGGTCCGTTTTCCAGTTTAGGAACATTTGCTTTTTTGTTTGCAGGCTTTGGTGCAGTGGTATTTGGTTTTTTATTTTCAAGTTTGGGAACATTTGCAGATGCATTCTTACGATTTGTCCAATCAATCTTTATCGATAAAATACCAGATATAATATCTTTGATTGATAAAAATAGTACACCTACACCTGCAACAAGTGAATTTCCAAGTAAAGAAAACTGCAATGCGGTAAATGCTTCTGTTAATTTTGCATGCGTTGATTTTTGGCTACGACTTAATGGGGTAAATACGGTTTTTCTTGCCTCATATTTTAATGTCCCATCAAGAATTTGGGGTACCATCATATCAATGAGTCCATCTAATTTCGCATTGTCGACAATTAATCGTGCATTATGAAGGTTTGTAAGTCCAACCTTGATGGTACTTATGATTTGAGTTTGTTGTGTATATGATTTTTCATGATATTTTTGGCGTACATATGTTTCCACATGGTTTAATTGTTTTCCAAATATTTCTTCTTCTTCCTTTATTTTTTTAATAACCGATTGTTGCGCAATTCCATTTAATTCTAGGTTTATATTTGTAGTGACAACATTTGCGGCTTGTGTCATTAATGAAAAATATACAATGTCGTGTTCTTGTGGTGTTAATTGATATTCGGATAATACACTTTCGATTTGTGCTTGAAATGTTGTAATGTCATACCGTTGAGGAATTTTTTCAGGTTTTGCAATAAGATTCACTGTATAACGTGAAAGAAATCCACGTTCAATAGGGTCCATTCTCGAATTTGTGTCTTGAATGAGAGACATACCTTTTTCAAATGCAGATGTAAAGGTCGTTTTATTTGCAATCATGGAAGAATTTGTAGATGTAAGTAATGGGTATAATGATCCAGGATCGTTTGCGGTGGTGGCATTTGTAATTTTATAAAGTCCTTCGAGTGTTTCTGCAATATGTGTACGTGTGACTTCGTTTTTTATTTCGTTATATAAATTATATTTTTGATGACTGTTTAATTTGGCGTTAGATGGTTTTACGGATGCACTATTTGGAAAAAATACATTGTACTCTGGTTTATTTGCGATTGCGGAAGCAGCATTCACAAACTCTTTCGTAATTAATCCCCAAGAAGTGGGTGGTGCATTTAATAATGTTTGCACCGTTTTTTCTTGCGATAAAAGAGTTTGTTGTGCGTCGGTTATTTGTGGTAAACTAAAATACGAAAGGCCATCAATTGTTTCGGTTGTACTAATCACTTGATTTTCACCTTTTAATTCAGATAACATTTGGTAACGTTCATCGTATACAATATCGGCATTTGTTCGTTGTACAACACTTGTTACCAAACTTGCAGCATGAAATGCATCACTCGGTGCATAATTTGTACGCGCTGCGGCGTCTTCGGATCCGAGAAATGATGCACTCAATGAATCAAGTGCACGTTCGGTTAAGCCACCAATTCCTTGTTGACCAAGCTCATTGAAGACTCCAGAGCTTCCATCGGCAGTTGGGTGAAATATTCCAGTTGTTTTTAAACCGGTGTCAAATAATGTTAATACAAGAGCCAACTTTGCGGCGATACCTAATAAACTACCTCCATACTGTTTATTTTCAATCTTACTGCCAAAATATGTCTTGAGAAATTTATGGATGGATGGATCCGATTTTGACATTTTTTGAATAACGTTCTTGTATACATTTAATAATTGATGTATATAGAGTTGTTCTTCCTTTGAGACACTCTTTCCAAGACGCACAATTTCTTCCACATTTTTCATTGCATCACCCCACAATATTTCGTGCACCGTATCTTTGTTTGGATGCGATAGAATTGTCATGAGAAACTCGGTCATCGTTTCCAATTGATGCAACCCATGTTGCGTAGTAAAATACTCGTAATAGATGGATGCGAGTTTATTGATATCTTGCGGATTTGGGGCCACAGATAATGCCATTTCTATTTGTCGGGTATAAATAAAATTGAGGGTTTACAGTAGGGTTATGAAAGATATATATGGAAAATGTCAGTGTCAATGTCAATTCCAAACATGGAAGAAGAAAAGGTCAAAAAGTACTACAAGAGCGGTGCCTTGTGGAAGAAATATACACGTGTGGGGGGAAAGATTGAAGGTAAATTCTACATGTACTACGAAGACGGGTCACTGAAATGCAAGTGTCATTTCAAAGGCGGCAAGTTTCACGGAACGTATGTGGACATGTATCCCAATGGGCAGATTCGTCTGGGGGTGGAATATGTAGAGGGACTAGAGCAAGGCGTGAGCGAGGCGTACTATGAAAGTGGAGCGTTGGAATATGAAATTACATATAAGGACGGCAAGGAACACGGGTCGTACAAGACATATTACGAAAACGGGCACGTGGATGTCGAAACGAATTATAAAGACGGTCTCGAAGACGGTATTTATAAATCCTACCATGAAGACGGATCCTTGCACTTTGATGGAGTATATCGAAACGGTGTGCTCGTGGAAAAAAAATATCTGTCTAAATAAGCATACGATGAACCTTGTATTGTTTTTTATCTTCGTATGGATTCAACAATTATATGCAATTACTTGTAAAAATGAAGAAGGGGTAGATGTAAACTCATGGACAATATTTAAATTACCGGCCAGTACATCTTATTTTTATTATGAAAGAAATGCGTCGCTTGCATATTCACCCTACAGTTTGAACGACACCCAACACGGTGCTCTTACGCATACGATGCAACAAGCGTGGAAGGATTCTACCCAGTATATTTTGTATAACGATGAAAACCCCTTTCAAATAAATTATAACTTTAGTGTGGGTCATGCAAAAGGTGCGTTATTGTGGGATAGTGAAGGGGGTATTTTTCTTCAACATTCGATTCCAAAATTTCCGTACGGACCGGCCATTACAAGTACGTACGTAGGAATACCGTCCAATGCATACACCTATGGACAACATATTACGTGTTTTCCCATGACACTGGGAGATATTAAATTATTTAGTTATTCATTGCCACTCATCATTCCCAACATATATGACACAAAATGCAATGGATCATTATGTCTTGGTATTTTAAAGAATGTGATTCAGGGACAATATAATACATCGGCAATTTGTGAAACATATACCTTGCACAATATGTATATGCTCTTTCAAAAAACAACCCAGTGGAATAATGATTTATGGGCAACGTGTGTGGGGCCGTATTATCGCAATAATCTTCGTGTCGAATCGTGGATACACGGAAATAATATTGGCCCCATTTGTAATCCATATGATACACTGGATGTCATGAGTATAAACATGAATGGTGTACAATATTCTGAATATAATGATCACAGTAAATGGGCGATTGGAGAGTCACCCCTTGTATGCTTTGGGGATATTAATCGTATGACAACACAATATGTGCGTGGTGGTGGGACATTTTGCTGGTTTGACAGTGTCTTGTGGAATATTTTGTCGTCGAGTATTACATCCACCAATCATTGTTAAAAATTGAGAATTGTGTTTCAATCTTTTTCTATAGTATATATATAACACAAAATGTTGTTATTTATAATATTATTAACACACCCCTTCTATATACAAGGGCAGTTTTACGTACCGTTTCCTTCTCAACAACCTACCGACATCCCAATGCCTTCCTTTGACTCGCAAGGAGAGTATACGATGCCTCCAATGCCTTCGTTTGACTCGCAAGGAGAGTATACGATGCCTCCAATTCCTTCCGATATTTACATTCCAGATTATGGAATGCCTCCTTTACCAACATACGATATGCAACCAATGCCATCCTTTAATAATCCAAAACCAACAATTCTGTACCCTTCACAATATCCAATGCCTTCACATAAGACAGAACCAACCCCTTCTATGCAAATGTTACGTAGAACGCCAACACTTACAATCCAATCCACAAAACGACCAATCCCTTCTACAATCCCACCTTCTCCTTTTACAATTCCAGACATATTTACTTCATTCTTTCCTGAAACCACAGGGACTACAATTGACCCGAATATTTCTAAAGATTTACAAGAACAAATTCGTAAACAAATGGAAGAGGCAATGCGAAAACAAATGAAGGAAATGGAAGAGGAGATGAGAAAACAAATGAAGGAAAATATAAAAGATATTGACTATAACGGTCTAAAAGATGCATTACGAAATATGGATACAACAATGGACTCAAACGTTCCAAAAGAAATGAAGGGAATTATGGAAGAAATGAAGGATACAATAAAAGATATTATGAAAGACCACGTGAAGGAAACAATTCGTGCGACAAAAGAAGAAATTAAGTCTCTTGTTGTTTTTGAAGAAGACCGACTTCCAAAAAATATTACAGAATTACAATCATTTATTACAAATATTTATGATAGTTTCCAAGAATTAAACGATTTAACAACAAATATTACATCTTCTTTCTTGGATATGAAAGACTCATTGCGTATTATTGGTACACTTGCAATCCAAAAAGACGAGACCTATATATTTGAAAATAAGAATGAAAACTTTACAATTCATTCCACGTACGTAGATGGTCGTAAAAAACGAATCTTTACATCCGATGAAACTGGCATATCCATTCCTATTTTACCGTTTGAAAACCAGACACTATCTGTTATTGCATGGTCTGACAATCCATATGATAAATTATCAACAAAGGAAATTTATTCAAAAGTAATTACAATCATGCTCTCTGATTATCAAACTGGTAATGAAACTCGTGTATATAACCTTGACGATGTAATTAATATTACAATCCCTCTATCCAATATTGATATTGATAAATATGTTCCTGCATGCATGTACTGGGATGATATTGCATACGACTGGAAATATGATGGATGTCAAATTCAAAATGTTTCCAGCACCGATGTTATTTGCGGATGCTCACATTTAACTGACTTTTCAGTCGGCATTTCACAATCAATACCTGAAAATAATTCACAAGGGTTCTTTTCAACAATTTCAAAATCAACCTATGTTGGGATTGGTGTTGGGGTTGCTTGTCTTATATTTGGAATTATGGCGTTTATCGTTGTTAAAAAATTCATTTTTAAAAAACAAGTCGTTGATGAAACAAAAAATACAGCCATCGTATCACACTCAAATCCAATCCACGATGAAAATCCAACCCCACCAAATTACAAGGAAAAAATTTCACATGGACCAATCAGTACAGTTTCAATTGTATAAAACTACAGTATAAAGTCTATTTTTGAATTGTATGTATAGAATTCAAAAATGGATGCACGAAACGCCCTTGTGGAAACGATTGGAAAAATCATGTGGGACGCCGACAAGGATTCCTTGCAGGATTCGTACGTTGTACTGACCTGCATTGTAGAATACATTGAACAGGAACCAGAGATCGAGAAGGAGCGGCTCTTGAGTCTTCTTCGTAATATTACGTCCAACCTTCAGATGATACGTGGGTTTCGATAATGTGGATTTAAATTCGTGTGGCGTATAAAAGTGAGAACGATGGATGCTCGACGAGTCATGTTTGACAATATTAATGCGTTTTTACAAACGGCAGAATTGGATGCCTTGATATCGTTTTCCACGGCTATCAAGGAAGTCCAGAAATATATCGAAAGCAAGCCGGCGGTGGACAAGGAAGATCTTTTACTGGCGTTTCGTGTCATTACGTCCAGTGCGGAAATGATTCATTATTCACGACGACAAGATATGGAGGGTGAGTCAAAAGAATTGTAAAATTGAAATTGGGGTTGCAGGGAACATTGGTAGTGTTGAAGATGAATTGTAACGAATACGTGGATTTATATGTTGATTTATGCAAGCACGTTCGCAAAGAATGTACAGAGCCAGATGAAAAGCATGAAGTCAATATGGTATTGGCCCACATGAAACTCCAGAATTGTTTGACCATGGATAACGTGGTTCATGTCCATTGTAGTGAACGTCTCAAGGAAGTCCGCAAGGGGTTGGGGTTAAAGTAATGGAAAAATTGAAATTCCTGTGTGTATATTTTTTTAACAACAAATTCAAGAATGGAAGAAACATTGATGTGTTATATTTGTCTCGAAGGAGAAGGGGAGGGGGACGGCGAAACGTTTGCCCTGGATCCACGACCGTGTCAGTGCACCGGTTCCATTGTGATTCATAAACATTGTTTGGAAACGATTCTCCACAGCCATCCAGAGAAAAAGTGTACCACGTGCAACTCACCCTACGATGCTGCGTATTTTCCTGTCGTGTACCGTGATGGACGGCTCATTATGCGTGAAACGTTGTCGACCGGTCGCTATCGTCTTTACACGATTAATGACGCCGGCGAAAAGGACGGCGAGTGTGACGAGTTTGTCCCTGGGTCTGGGACCGAAGGACCGGTCTTGTTTGCGTCGTACCATTACCGCAAAAACAAGTTGCACGGAAAATATACACGCTACTATTTACATACAGGGGAAGTCGCCGAAAAGGGGTATTACAAGAATAATTGCAAAGAAGGACGATGGGAAAAATATGATGGAGGGGACTTGCTGTGGAAAGTTGTCGAATACAAGAAGGGTCGCCTCCACGGTACACGTATTACCTATTATCCCAATCGGCAGGTCGATACATGGGAAGAATATCGAGAGGGGTACAAGCACGGCTGGTGCAAATATTATTACTCCAACGGAAATCTTCGCATGAAACGCCACTATGAATACGGTGCACCGATTGGTGAAATGACAATTTATAACGAGGATGGGACGGTGCATTACACCTTGACCTGGACCCAGGGGGTGTTGCGGTCGTTTTTGGAACTTGATGCGGATGGATGGGTCGTCCGTCATATTACCACAGAGGGGGAAAAGATTCCAAACTTTGTCATTCCCTTTGGTCCCTTGACTATTGGCAAGGATTGCACCGAGGGGGCACACATGGAATTGCCATTGGTGGGGGTTGAGTGAGTGGGGGGTGGGGTATTTTTTATGGTGCATTCTGGAGGTAAAATTGATGTGTTGCATATTTATAAAATGGTATAGAATGAATTCGGATTCTTCGATTGTAACATCCAATGAGACAAAACGACTTATTTATTTCATTGGACATAAAAATCAACCAAGGAGTGTCTTGATTACCCAAGTATGTCGTGACTTTGAAACATTTCGTGCATTCTTTTCTGGGGAATTTGCATCCAGAACCTTATCAAACTTGTACAATTTACATACGGTACGTGGTATTATTAAAGAAGGGGTTCTCGTTTTTGAAACATCCATGTCTGGTCCTCACCATTATTTCGGATATTTAAACCCCATGAAAAAACATACCTTGGAATTTAAAAACGGGTTTCCCTTATATCGTGAAGTCAAACATGAAGGGTCGTCAATTGCACGTTTGGAATTACCGGATGAATATATTACATCAATCTGTGAATATAAATGGATACAGGGAAACCATGTTACCCAGGAAATGCGTGAACGTTATTCGATAAAACATGAAGTCGCGAACCCACTTTTGAATATCGATACTGGAAAAGTATTTTTGAGTACCGATAGTTTGTTTGAGAATCCAGGAATCTTTGAACTTCCCAACAAGACACTTCATTTTCGCATTCTTACCGAAGCCTATAAATACGACCTTTCACGGTTTCACGCCCAAATTGTTCCAAACCATATTCCCTTTGGATTTGATTTGAAGAACGTACAAAAACATAAACATGCTCAACATAAACTCCGTATTGTTACGTATAATTACGGAGACCGTTATATTGAAGACTATATATTACCTGGAAACGGCATCTTCATCGAACGACATGAATTTATTCAGGCCATTTCACCCATGAATGAACAATGTGGTGGTTATGTATTGTTGGGCCGTGAAGTGGATGGAAAATCAGTCGAATTAATTGCGGCAACCATCCCCTATGGATATACACTCTTGGTGGATGTTGGATGTATTCACGGCGATAGTACATTGACGGGTCTTTACTCAATGGCAATGACAGGGAATCATCATGCAATGAGCACGGCGGATACCGTGTTTATGAAATCAACCACAAATCGTAAAAGTGTCGTCATTACAACGGATCCTGTATTACCACGTATTCCAGGTATGAAGGGCGATTCCTTCTTGTTGACATCGGATGCAATGTCCGAAACATCATTGTGTGAAATAAGCCGAAAATTACGAGAAGAGATTCTCAAGTCCCACGATTGTATTACGTCTTTATGGTTCGAACCGGTCTTTAATACTAGTCAACCTCTTCTTGCGTTGGCACAAACAACGGGTCTTGGACGATGGCATCCATTTATTGAAAATGCTGGGGGAAAATATAAAGTAGATGAATAGATTCGTTTGCCTGTTAAATCGTGTTCCTTTGTCCCACGAGAGGGACACACAATTCATTTGATAATCTCATGACTTCATTTCTTATCGAACAATATAAAGATGAATATGATGGTATTATTATGGAGAAGAGTTTACCAAATATCGTATTTAATAAATCTCAACATCCTGAAGTATTTATTTTTGACGAAAAAAATATTGATTTAGCAGGTGAAATTCAAAGAATAAAAAGTGGAGGAAGTATGTTTGACGATTCGGAACTCCCCAGAATGGAAACACAACTCAAAGTTGGCCCTGATATTGCATTAAAAGTCGGCCATGCTACACGAAACATTGTTATGAGAAGCCCTGACAAATTTAGTCCAGACAAGGTCTCGCATTATCAAAATTACAAGTATATTGACGAACTGGAAAAAGAATATGGGGTGAAACTGCCACGTCCAGCCGATGCAATTGTAAAGAATGAAGCACGTGGCGGAGGGAAATACCGTCACACACGAAAGCGTCGGTCTCATAAAAAAGAATAAAACTATCATAAAATTGATGGTTTGCATATTTGTATTTTGAATATAGAAATATGGAATCGAAGGAAAAGGTACGCTACGATCGAACACTGTTAGATTCCTGTTTAGAGAGGGATGGGGCGACGCTTTTGGGGGAGTATGAGAAGATTAATTCTGTAACAATGATTAAATTTCTGTGTAAGTGTGGAACAGAAGGGGAAAAAGGTATTTGTATGGTTGTTAATAACGGTGGGTTATTTTGTAAAAAATGTACCACAATAAACAGAATGAATAAAACGAAACAAACGAATCTAGAAAAATATGGAGTTGAGTATCCTGGTCAAAATGAAAACGTGAAAGATAAAATGAAACAAACAAACCTTGAAAAATATGGTGTTGAAAATCCTGGACAAAATGAAAATGTGAAAGATAAAATGAAAAAAACAAATCTGGAAAAATATGGTGTTGAATATCCTTCACAAAATGAAAGTATAAAAGAAAAGTCTATAATAAGTAGTATTAAAAAATATGGTTGCCATCATACACAAAATAAAAGTATAAAGGAAAAAATAAAACAGACAAATATTGAAAAATACGGAGTGGAAAACCCCATGCAAAATGAAGTAGTGAAGGAAAAAACGAAACAAACAAACTTGGACAAATACGGAGTGGAAAACCCCATGCAAAATAAAGAAGTTCGAGAAAAAACGAAACAAACGAACTTGGACAAATATGGTGTTGAATATCCTGGACAAAGTGAAATAATAAAGGAAAAAGTAAAACAAACAAACTTGGACAAATATGGCGTTGAAAATCCTGGACAAAGTGAAATAATAAAGGAAAAAGTAAAACAAACAAACTTGGACAAATATGGCGTTGAATATTCATTCCAAAATGAAAACGTAAAAGATAAAATAAAACAAAAAAACCTTGAAAAATATGGAGTTGAATATTCATTCCAAAATGAAAACGTAAAAGATAAAATAAAACAAAAAAATCTTGAAAAATATGGAGTTGAATATTCATTCCAAAATGAAAACGTAAAAGATAAAATAAAACAAAAAAACCTTGAAAAATATGGCGTTGAAAATCCTATGCAAAACTCGGATATCCTTGAAAAATCACAAGCAAATATGAAGAAATTCAAAAACTACATTATGCCTTCAGGAGAAGTTCGTCATGTCCAAGGTTATGAACCATTTGCATTAGATGATCTTCTAAAAATGTATACGGAAGACCAAATCATTACCCAGCGAAAAGAAATACCTCGTATTCCGTATAATATGGATACAAAAAAATGTTATTACTTTCCAGACATTTATATTCCTCATGAGAATAAAATTATTGAAGTAAAGTCCAAATGGACAATAAAACTACATTCAGATATCATTGAATCAAAAAAGAATGCAACCTTGGCACAAGGATACAACTATGAAATTTGGTGCTTTAATGGGAAGGGTGAACGTGTCGACATTGAATGTTCTGCAGATAAACCAACCTAAAGTCTTATAACAATCTAGTTATAGATTAGTTGTATTGTTATAACAATGGAATCATGTTCGTTTGTATCCGAATCGTACGTCAATGACCTCAAACATTGTTCTTTTTTATTGCCCCATGATTATATTGTCCCTGATGCCCTACGTCGTGTGAGTCCCATGGAATTTTCCAACGTATTGACACTGTCAGCGGAAATCTTTGAATCGCTCCAACATTCGTCCCAAACCATTCAATTCCAAGACCTCTTGAAAAAGGAAAAGGCAAAGTTGGAAAAAGAAAAGGCTAAAGTCGAAAAGGACTTTGAAACCAAAGAATCCTTGTTGCTCAAAAATCTTGAATATGAACGTGCCGATTTGACAAAGCAGTACGAAAGCGAACAGAAAAAGATGCAAAAGAAGATTGACGAATTGCAAGGGGTGGTCGTGTCGTCTGATAATGTGATTGACGGGTTGCGTAAACAATTGCACGGGCTCCAAGAGACACTATCCGAGGGATTTCAAAAGACCCTGGAGGCCATGAAACAAGATCATCGTGAAGAAGTGGGACGCATTCAAAGCCAATATCAAGACCAAATTGGGCTCATGAAGGAATCCATGAACAAGGAATGGGATTTGTTACGCGAAAGTCAGGCCAAGGCGGCTGCGGCGGTAACAGCGGCTAGCCAAAAGAATTCCTCGGCCGTTTTGGGGGCGATTGGTGAAAAGGAATTTGACGTTTTTGTCAACGAAAATACCCAGTGGCTATGCAGTGAAAATGTTTCGAAAAGTGCCCACAGTACCGATCGTCTCGTCAAGATTCACGAAAAGGAAGTGCGGTGCGAAATCAAGAATTACAGCAACAATGTACCGTACAAGGAAGTGGACAAGTTCTTCCGTGACTTGCAGTGCCATCCTGAAACCGGTGTGGCCTTCTTTGTGAGCTTGAAGACTGGGATTGTCGGCAAGGAATTCAGTCAACCGATTACTTGCAAGTGGACACCGTCACACCAATTGTGTATCTTCCTGCATCATTTTCAAGAAATGGATGCCAGCATCATGGTCCCCTTTATGGAATTGTGTGTCGACATGGGCTATAAAATGTTTTATTTACAAAACAAGCAAGATGAGGATGGAGCGGCCGAAGATTATGACAATAGTCGCCAAAAGGTGGTACAAATGCAAGAACTCGTGCAAAAGGAATTGAAACACTTGGTGGCCTATTTATTGACGTTGGGTCACGATCATCGTACCTTGTGTGAACTTATTCAAAAGCAATACAACAACAGTGTTCACGAAATTCAGTTGATTCGTTCCTCCTTGGAATCCATGTTGGCGATTGCTGGAGGAGTTGGGGCAGGGACAGGGGGAGGTGAAGAGGAAGTCGGTGTGGGTGAAGAGGCGGCTGAAGCGGTAATCGTAGAAAATGTGGTGGTGGCAAAACCCAAGAAGCAGCGGAAGACAAAGGGGGCCGTTGTATAAATATCATTCATGATGTATGAATCTTTAAATGATATTTGAGTCTAAAGAACTGTTATAAAATACGTATAATATAATATGGAAGTCACTTTGCAAAATTGCCGAATATGTAAATCGGAATCGTTGCAGGAGGTCGTGGATTTAGGTTGCCACGTGATTACCTCACGCTTTCCAGAGGTTGGTGATAAAAGTACCCCACATACACGAATACGCTTGGTCATGTGTGACGAGTGTAAGTTGGTGCAACTCAAAGATACGACCCATTTCAGTGAATTGTATGAGCATTTTTACGGATATCGCTCTGGGCTCAATGAAATGATGCGTCGACATTTAGAATCGTACCATGCAGAATTGGTGGGGCTTGTGGGTCTACGTCCTGGCGATTGGGTCTTGGATATTGGAAGCAACGACGGAACTTTTTTGTCCTTTTATGAGGCGGCTGTACACGGTGTCGGTTGTGATCCAACAGGAAAACAATTTGCATCATATTATGAGGGGTTGACAAATGTCGATTTATTAATGTCATATTTTACCAAGGAGGCATTGGTGGGGGTATATGGTGAAAAGGTCAAGTTCCGTGCGGTTTCGTCCATCAGTATGTTTTACGATTTGCCAGATCCAGTGCAATTTGCACGTGACGTGTACGATTTGCTCGAAGACGACGGTGTTTGGACACTGGAACAAAGTTATGTGGCGACCATGTTGGAACGGAATAGTATCGACACCATTTGTCATGAACATTTGGAATATTACGGTGTTCGTCAAATCAAGGAAATCATGGATCGTACCGGTTTCAAAATTATAAAGCTGGGATGTAATGACTGCAACGGTGGAAGTTTTCGTGTATACGTCGCCAAACGTGGGTGCGAAAAATATGCAGAGGATGTTGCCGGTGTTGAATCATTTTTGGAACAGGAGGAATTGCAAGGAATTCATAATGTGGAGACATATGAGGCGTTTAACATACGGTGTCGTACACAGGCCAATAAACTCAAACAGTTTTTGCAACAATGTGTGGACGAAAATAAAAAAGTATATATTTATGGGGCATCCACCAAAGGGAATTGTTTGTTGCAGTATGCAGGGGTGGGTCCTGATTTAGTACCCTATGCCGTGGAACGCAATCCTTTGAAATATGGAAAAATGACGTCGACGGAAATTCCCATTATTGACGAGGAAACCATGCGTCGTGACAATCCAGATTATTTGTTGGTGCTGCCGTGGCATTTCCGTGAAGGAATTGTGGCAAGGGAAGAAGTGTATTTACGAGGCGGCGGAACCTTGATTTTTCCCTTTCCCCAGTTTACATTGGTATCGTGGAAGGATTAAACACTGGTGCTAATGATTTTCTGGTGTTCGAGAGGGGTGATTTCATAGTCGGTGGGATTGGATGCATTGTGGTAGTACAGCGTCAGTGCAGATGCCAGAAGGACAGGAGAAAGGAGAAACTGCATGCGTGGTCTACGAAGTGGGAGGGAGAGGTGGGAAGGGGCTGATGGAGGGGGTCTGGCTTTAATGATTGCGAAAGCAAAGGACTTTTGCATACGGTCGAGTTGTTTACGATTCATCTTGTCTATATATGCTATACGTTATGGAATATATGGACAATCAATTTTATATATATATCAAATTCATAAAAAATTGATACCATGGAATCGAATATATTCGTAGAAACAATGCCCACTGAAAAAATGTCACGCAATGAATTGATTCTTATGTGCAAACAAAAGAATATAAAGGGATATCATGGAAAGAAAAAGGATGAAATTATTCGTATGATTGAAATGTGTGCACAAAAGAATAATGTACCGCAAAATACAATTCGCTACATTGACCTATTTTGCGGACTCGGTGCATTTCATTGTGCACTGAATACCTCACCGCATTTTAAATGTGTCCTTGCATGTGACATTGATGAGGGTGTGAGAAATATTTACAAGGCAAATTACAATCTGGAACCTGAAAAAGATATTCGTAATATAAATATACAAGAGATGCCAGATTTTGAAATCCTTTGTGCCGGATTTCCGTGCCAACCCTTCAGTATTGCTGGAAATGGAGAAGGGTTTCACGATAAAGAAAAGGGAAACTTATTTTATGACATTTTAAAAATCATCGATGGAAAAACGCCACAAATGTGTATATTAGAAAATGTGAAAAATTTGAAAACGCATGACAATGGAAATACATATAACACCATCGAAACTGAACTCAAGAAAAGGGGGTATTTGATTACGTCCAAAGTAATAAATTCCGCAGAGTATGGCTCTCCACAAGCAAGACAACGCATCTTTATTGTGGCTACCAAAGAGAAACCATTTGTGATTCCTGAAGGTTGTAATACGCCTACACCGGTTTCAAGTATTATTGACAGTACAATCCACAAAAACGATATTGATTTGAATAAATATGATTTGAAGAAGAAAAAGGTCGAACATAAAAAAGTGAATAAACCAATAATCCTTTATGATATTGTATCAAAGACCACTGGAAAAGGTGGGCGTCAGGGGGAACGTGTTTACAGTACAGAATCAACAGGAATTACAATATGTGCATCCTCTGGCGGACCTGGTGCAAAAACTGGCCTTTACAAAGTCGGTGATACCATACGGCGGTTAACGGTAAAAGAAACTCTACAAATGTTTGGATTTCCTGTAACCTACAACTTTCTGTCGACTTCATATGAAGATTCACTCTTTTATCTTGGAAATAGCATCGTTGTCAATGTTCTCACACATTTCGTTCCAATTGTGGAGGCCTGGTTTCAGGAAGAATAATGGTTGTCATACAATTTGGCATTTTACGAAGTTTGGCTTGAATATCATTTGGCGAATGATCTTTTTTTCCACCGCCTTTACGTTGAAAATATATAAGAGGGGTAACATGGACACATGTTTTTTTTGGCTGTAAGGTTTCATATGCATCATTCAAAATTGTGTTTAGAAATAGATCAGCGGTGCATATTTGGATTTCATCGATTTTATTATTTCGAATATTTGTATGAATAAAATAGTTGGGTTGCATATTTTCATCCTCTCCAAGAAAGAATTTATTTAATATTGTCTTTTCAAAACCAACAACGTTTCGTTCTCCTTCAAATCGTAAACATACATTTCGTAATAATTGTTTTGTTTCTTCACTTGCGGGTATTTCATCGACGGAACGTCTATCAAAACTCCATCCACGACCCCCACCGGTCCCATTTTTTATCTGTGCATACGTTTTCATTCCGTCTTCAAAGGTCATACAAACGTCCGACTTTTTATGACCCCTAACTTTTTCACAGTGTACTACTTTTTTATAAAAATATGTGTCGCCAAGAAATGACCATACATTGGGGGACATGCAAAATATATCTTCTGCACGAAAACCTGATTTTGCAACAAGAGAATTTTTTGTTGGTTGTATTTCATTGTTGACCCCCTCACCCTCGTCCTCAATCTGAATTGGTTGTGGTTGTATACTATGATCCGATGTATTGTTTGGTTGTATTGACATTATATATATGTCTAATTATTAAACGTATATATATTTAACGACATCAATTTTTATGCTTTTTCGCACACGACGGCAAAGGAATTATTCAAGTCCACGCCGCTGCTGAAAATCTTGGTACAGCCACGATCTTTCAAATAATCGGTGATGACTGTGGCATTGAGCACGTGACGATGTTTGCGATTGTTCCAGGGACGCCAGTAGGTTTGACTATAGTCAGGAAGATATAAGAAGAGGGTGCCGCCTTGCTTAATACGGGAAAGCCAGTGGTCGAGGGTGGCAACCCAGTCGTCGACGTGTTCCAAACAATGACTGCTGAAAATATAGTCGACTTGCACGGTGGGAAGATTGTTGGCGTCGTAACCGGTACCGTCGGCCTTGTCAATGCCAATCGCCCCTGGCAGTTTCCATTCTTCCTTGCAGTAGCCAATATCGTAACCGGCACCGGTACAGAACTTTTGGGCAAACGGAAGAATGAATTGGGCGGCGTTGCCTTGGGCTTGGAAGGAAGGATAGATTTGATTGTTATGGGTAATGGTTTCAATAGGCATGGTGGAGGTGTCTTCTTTCTGATGGTATATGGACATATATACTTTAGATGGTTTATTTCGCAACAGCGTCACTATAATGCCAAACACTTTGATAGAGTCCTCGTGTGGGGAATTCCTTGTAGCGACTATAACTTTTGCGATATTGGTTGGGTGATGGTCGAAGAAGGTCGAGAAGGATGGCCAGACTACTATCCATCATAAAACAGGCAGTGGCATTGTACATCAGGGTGCAATACTCCAAGACGGTTTCGACCCGCAATCGACTTTCAACATTGGGATTCTTTGCATTGGGAAGAAGAGGGTGTTGGTACCGGTCTTTGCCCAGATATAAAATGGGCACCTCCGTCCAATTGTGGTGTTGAATGGTGGATTGAATTTCCTCGTAAGGAAGAATAAGGTTGCGTTGTGGGTCGTCGTGGATGATGATATAGTTGGGTCCGGTCACACGAGTAATATCTTGATACAAAGCTTGGGATTCTGGATTGTTTTGGGGAAGATGAAACTCACTGTAGCGAATCCAATAAGGGATTCCGTATTGCATATAAAAGCCATTGGCCCATGAGGAGGGGTGAAGAGATTTATAAACATTGGTGCCGCTGTGGGTACCAATAAATAGGATTTGAAAACCATTGTCCTTGTATTGTTGGAGGACAGCAGGATTGGCTCCGTACAATGGGGAAATGTCATTATCGTCGTTGACCGGCAAGGTTTGAATGGAGGGCCAGTCTTCGTACAATTTATCCAGTGTGGATTTCATCGGTGCTTTGCACACGACAAGAATCGTCTGGGGGTCTTGGGTCTTGCGTAAAAAATGGACCAATCCATTCATCAAAAACTGATCGCCGAGACCAAGATGGCCGAGAATTAAAAATTTTTTCATTGCAATACTCTATTCCTATGAAAAAAGAATCTTTATATAGTCGTGGAGGAAGATTAAAAAAAGATTCCAATGGGATTGGCATTACAATCCACGACACTCTTCCCAATTATTCTTTTCGGCCAGTTGTTGCAGGAATGCGTAGACCGTTTCGGACACGACACGTTCGCCACCTCGCACGGCATGATGGGCAAACATAAAGAAGAGGTCCCCTAGGTCTTGATATTCACGACCTTTGGACGAAACATTGAGTTTCAATTCCATTTGGGCGGCATCGTCCTTGGTCAAACCCATCATGGGAATACCAACTTGCGTCGTAATATTGAGGAGAATCGGTGACATTTTTGCAGTGGGGACTTGTGAGGAGGAGGGGAGTGGGTTGGTTCAATTTTTTTGGGATTTATTCCAAACGTAAGAAGGAACGACCAATCTTACTGGTTGCAAACATACCACATCCGGAAGCGATTTGAATATAAAATACATTACTCTTCTTGGTACAACAGAGTAAATAGATGGATAGGATTACAAAAAGTATCGAAAAAAACCAAAAGAGTTGGGTAAATTTGTCCATTCTATTTTATTAATATATTTTTTTTCTTAAAAAGGTGGGGAATAATGATCCAGTATACGCTCAATAATCCGACTGGTCGACACCCCCTCTTGCATGGGGAAAAAGATGGTTTCGCCGGCATGAGCCGAACTCTTCATCGGCACCCCCTCATATTCTTGCCCCTTGACCATCACATCCGGTTTAATGTACTTGACTAAATCAATGGGGCTGTCCGTATCAAACGGAATCAAATAATCGACACACTCTAGGGCTTCCAACATTTTGAGTCGTTGTTCGAGCGGAATAATGGGACGTCGGATCCCTTTGAGACGCTGAATCGATTCATCACTATTGACCCCCACAATTAAGATATCACCCAGGGATTTGGCGTAATGTAAGGATGCCACATGGGATGCATGCAACAAATCAAAACATCCGTTGGAAAAGACGACCTTGCGATTGTTTCGAGGTAACATGGCCAATGTTTCGAGCGTAATAACCTTGCCAGGGTGCAAATGATTGTGAAGTGCCCAGAAATCGACCGGTTGACAGACGTAGGTGCCCACGTGCTGCACGGAGCGTGATGCAAGAAAGGTGGCTGCATGGGCAATCGTATGATATTGGGTTTGGATGGCACTCAAAAAGCCAAAGGTGGCACACACAACGTCGCCGGCACCGGTCACATCGTGCACATCAACAGGTTGAGTATCGTAATACGTGATTTCTTCCGTTTCACGACGGTACAATGCCATTCCTTGGGCGGCAAGTGTAATACAAATGTAGGGGCAGGCCACACTCTCACGAAGACGGTCCATAAGGTCTGGGACGGCTGCTCGGTTGTAGGGTGTAAGAGGAAGACCACATTCCTTTTGGGCTTCGTGAAAGTTAGGTTTCAGCACCGTACAACAATTATACTTTTTGAAATTGCCCTTGGGGTCGACAATGACGGGTATTTTCATTTCGTGAGCCCAACTGATGACCATGCTCACAAATTCTTCATAACAATAGCCCTTGTTGTAATCCGAAATGACAATTGCATCAATGGAACCGTGAGCAATCAGTTGACCAATGGAGTCCAAGAGTGTTTCAGTAATATTGGACTTTTGTAGGGGCGATTCCTCGTCGTAGCGAAACATGAGCTTGTTGCCGGCAAATCCACGGTGTTTGACGGTGGTCGTCACACTGGGTTCTTGCACGCCGCAAAATATAATGTGGTGTTGATTGGTGAGTTCCAAGAACTTTTTTGCACCATGGTCGGTTCCAATCACGGCACCAAGATAGACGTGGGCACCCATTGCCGTTAAATTGGCGGCTACATTGGCGGCACCCCCAAGACTGTACGATTCCTTGGTCTGGTGAAGAACCGGTATGGGACCTTCATTGGCAATTTTCTGGCAGTCTCCGTGGATACCATGGTCGATCATCACGTCCCCTAAAACAAGCACGGTCGGTTTCATCAGCGAAGGAAAAATGTAATTCATGATGGATGTGGTCTTGTACTATGTATATGCCTATTTAAATCTTTATGTATACTATTGTATAGATTCGCTGTGTGAGGATTGTTTTTGTTATTATGGATTCGTATGAGCTATTGCCTGGGCAAGTACCCGTCTCGTTTTTGTCGAAAATAAAGGAAAAGCATTATAAAAAAGGGGAAGGGTTTGAAATTCCGAAATGTTTTGCTCAACATGAGCCGATTTTGCAGTACATTGCTCAACATGGATGGGTACTCGAAGGTATCGTTGGAAAAAAAAAGGGGGCTATGGTGGTCAAAGACGTGGAAGAGGAAGAGTTGGAAATGCCAACAAAGGTAGTTGAGGTGATCAATGTTGTAAAAAAAGAAATTGTTGCTTGCAAGAACGAACCCAAAAACGTGCCCAAAGGCGTCTTGGAAGCACGTGCTCACGCCGACAAGGTGTTGGAAGAAATGCGAGCAAGTAGAGGAATCGACTGGTACGATTTACGTTTGAAGGCGATTGAATACCAAGACCGCCAATTGTTGATTGAAGAACGTGACGCCTTGCAACGACGCACACGTTTTGATACGTATGATGAAATGCGACTCGAGGAATTGAATGCTCTGCTTGAATAAGGTACAGAGGTCATGGGTCTAAAGAAACGTTATCATATTATAAATAACCTATAATATTATATCGTCAACTTATAAATGGAGGGACATGATGTACCCCAGTGTCGCATATGTTTTGAGCCTACAGGTCCCTTGATTTGCCCGTGTGATTGCATTGGATCCGGTGCCTATGTACATAATGTGTGTTTACTGCGATGGTACGATGCGGAACCCGACCGTGGACTTCATTGCACCGTCTGCAAGGCAGGATTGAACAGGAAAATGGAAGAACAAAGTGTCGTGTACGGTGGACCATCGCTGTGGGGGGGTCGTATATATTTTGACTATTCCGTACAAATTAGTTTGGGATGGGTGGAATCCTATATTTCCATTTTTGGAAACGCTGTGAACTTTGAATATACGGACAGTGTGGGAATCTTTATTCAGGTGTTTCATCATTTGATGATTGCACGTTATATATTTTTCAGTCGGTACGTACGTAACAAACGTGCGTATTATAAACAATGGTGCAATCGTGATATGTTGGTATTTTTGGCCATTTACGGATTTGTATTGGGAGGAATGTATCGAACATCGTATTTGGGGAATTTTACGTTGAAATTGCTGATTGTCCAGTTGTGGAAATGTCACTGTGCAATTGTGGAACATATTAACCAACACATAAAACCATTGGAATTTATCAATAAAAGGACTTCCGGATAATTTTATTTGGGGATAGTAGAAATGGAATCCAATCCTGACGTACAAATATTGGCACCACTTGTTGCCCAAATTGAGAAACGAATCGGTCAGAATAAAAACAAGAATCGTGTGGAGGATGATATTCTCGGATACATTGAACAAAGACATATTGACGCGTATGAACGATTATTTCTTAATCCAAAGTATAATAGTTTGACGGATATATTATCACCCTATATATACATGGAACAAGATAGACAGAATCGTGAAGTTTATAATGCTGCAATGCGATTGGGGAATTTATTGGTAAAACAAGCAAATCAGAATCTTCGTTCGAAATTTGCAAATGTAAAACGTTCTACTACCCATAAAAATATACTAAAGGTAGTGACAAATATGGAGGCAGAACATAACGCAAGTATGCAAGAACACGATGCCATGATGCGACAACACAATGCAAATATGGCAAAAATGGGGGGTCGTCACAAGACTCGCCAATATGCTGGTGCATCCAAACAAGAAGTTGCCCAAAAAATGTTGGAATACCAGGCTGCATATGCAGAATTAAAACATGCACGAGAGTTAAAGGCTGCTGCACCACAACAATTTCGTACCGTGGATCCTCAAACAGGATTGCCAAAATATACGTTAGAACAACAAGAAACGATTCGTCAAGGGATTAAAGGGAAAATTGAGGCTGCAGAAAAAAAATTTTATCGTCTGGAGGCGGAATTGAAAGCAATGACTGCAGAATTGTCTGCGGCACAGGCACCAGTGGCCGTTGTTGCACCTGCACCTGCAAAATCATGGATGCAACGCATGTTTGGAAGGGGACGACGCACCCATAAAAAATGTGGTGGACGCAAACACCGTGGCACACGCAAGCATTAAGCTTCCGCTTTTTTTTCTTTTTTGAGCATGGCGAAAATGGATGGCTGTTTTTGTTTCTTGGGTTTGATTACTGTAATGGGATTTGCAGTACTCTCTTCCACCGTGAGTGTGGTTTCATCAATGGGTACAATGGTCGGTGGTTGGGCTTCCACCTTCTTGGGGCGTCCACGTGCCTTCTTTTCGGACGGAGGCGGAGTGATTTTCGTTTCAGGTTCCAGTGGATGGGTTGCATCAACATACGTGCAACTATTGATGACCGGATTCACATGAATTTCCTTCCAGCGTGGGTCGTCTTGCACCGTTTGTAGCATTTCGTCGATGGAGAGTTTGTACTTTTCCGCCAAGATTTCGAGCAGGGTCAAATGAATGTCGGCCACATGTTTAAAGAGCATGTGCAAGGACGCACCGTATGCATCACGAGAGGTTTTAATTTCCTTGGGGACAAACGACACGGAATTTCCCTCTTGATTGACATAAAATGGCTCGTTAACAATAGTAACTCTTTTTGCCATGATGTGATATTCTACATACAAAATATCATATCAAGGTTCAATTTTTTGTGGAAATATCTAGAACGCCTCTTTGAGGTCTGGAAAATACGATACCATTCCCAAGACGAAAAATAAAATGGTAATGTAAAATGCAGCACGCATGGCGATTGAACGTTTGGTATAATGTTCAATAATCAATTCAATAATCCCCCATAAGGCCACCCACCACAAGACTCCAAAAAAAAGTTTTGTCAAGAAGAGACGATCCTTATCCATGTCTATGAAGGGTTCGGAAATGATTTTTTATTGGGAAGGAACCGGTACCGGTGTTGCCAAATAGGCGACGGCTTGAACCGCCTGGGGTGGTACATAATAGACTTGGTTATTCATTCGCACCCACATGCCGTGGATTTGAAGGGGAATGGTGGGAGGTTGGGAATCGTTGGAGGGGCAGAGCGAATCTTCATAGGCGTTTTCGAGTTGGTATTCTTCGGATTCCTTGTTGGGAATTTCCTTGATTTGGTCGGATCCAAACTTGATGCATGACGGCTTTTCCGTTTGCGTTTCTGTCGATACCATGGCCACTTTGAAAGGTTTGGAAGGGGTCGGTGGGTTCGTGAGTCCAACGTAAAAGTCGGCGGCGGTTGCTTTTTTCGGGTCAATGTACGTCGGCGGGGTACGACTCTTCTTTTCTTGCACACGGGCTGCAAACGTTGCTTGGTACTGGTCCTCTTCTTCCATATAGTGTTTCATTTCTTCCACGTAGGTTTCTTCACTCTTGTCTTGTACTTCCTGGGCCTTACTGACCTGAATCCACTCGGTGCAATGAAAGCGATGGGCCGACAAGTTACGGTGACTCGAAAAGACACTGTAGCACCCTGGGCACGTGGTTTCGGCCTTCTTGGGATCATACTGGATACGCTCCAAGAAGGTCTTGTACTGATTGTAATAATCGGTGCCCTTGTAAAACTCGAGGTTCTTGATGCAGGTGCAATAGTGGCGGTGCAGTTCATTACGAGCCTGGAAGGTGAGTTTGCAGCCACGGCAAATATGGAGTTTACGGAGGGCAGTGCCATTGTTGGTCTGCACCATACCACGAGGCTTCTTGAGAATGGATTTGGCCTTTGTACACTGCTTCCAATGATTGTAAAAGTCCTTTTCGTTTTTGCATACATGCTCACAGCCCAAACACGTGCGTGCAACAATTTCGGCATTGTTGTGCTTTACCATCATGGCACGGACCTTCTTTTCATACACACTGCCTTCAAACATGTGCAAATGTTCTTCACACGTAATACCGTGGACGGTGCATTCAAAGGTCGTGGCAAACTGTTCCTGACAGCCAACACAAAAGCGGCGAATAATATCGGCCATTTTGGATTGGGGTTTGGTGTGCTATAAAAAATACTTGTACGATGCTCAATTTTTTTACGCCATATCAAACGTAATTCCAAACGTTCGTTTCCAGTTTGTACCTTTGCACGCTGGACACGAACTTTTCCCTGATGGATTAAACCAATTTCCCAAACAATCATTATGGAAGGGTTGCTTACATTGTAGACAACCCACAATTTCTTTATTTTTATTGTGAATGTCATCGTAACAGATACAGCAGGTATCATCTTTGAAAGGCCCAGAGATTTTATGACACTTGTCAAATACGTATATTTTTTTATGGGGGATATTCACATATTCTAAAGCCTTTGCATTTTGTTTCACGGCTGCCAAGCAAATTTCAGAGGTTTTTTCCTTGACAAATGATAAAGCATATCCATATTCTTTTACCGCTGCCAAGCATATTTCAGGGGTTTGTTCCTTCACATACTCTAAAGCCATTCCATCTTCTTGAACCGCCGCCAAGCAGATTTCAGAGGTTTTTTCCTTGACAAACTGTAGGGCAGACCCATCTTTTTGGACGGCTGCCAAACAGAGTTCAGGGGTTTGTGTGTCCACATACTTTAAAGCAAACCCATCTTTTTGGACGGCTGCCATGCAGAGTTTAGGCGTTTTTTCCTTCACAAACTTTAGGGAAACTCCATGACTTTGGACGGCTGTCATACATATTTCAGGGGTTTGTTCCTTGACAAATTGTAAAGACCATCCGTGTCGTTTCACTGCTGCCAAGCAGATTTCATGGGTTTGCTCTTTGACAAATTCTAAAGCCATTCCATCGTGTTGAACCGCTGCCAAACAAATTTCATGGGTTTGTTCCTTTACAAATTGTAAAGACCATCCGTGTTGTTTCACAGCTGCCATACAAATTTCAGGGGTTTGCTCCTTTACAAATTCTAAAGCCATTCCTTCGTGTTGAACCGCCGCCAAGCAGATTTCAGGCGTTTGTTCTTCCAACGAACGAAATTGTTCGATATCCATAACGGTGACTTGGAAGTATTTATTGTGATATCATAAAAAATACTTGCATGATGCTCAATTTTTTAAAAGTGTTTATGATTTTCGTTTTCCTACAACCGTCGGTGCAAAGGTGATTTTGTTTGTTTCGAAAGAGTTTCGACGTCTGGGAGAAACAACAACTGGAATTTGCGTGTGGTCTGAAATTCGTATTGGGTTAATGTAGGAAAATATATGCATATTTTCTTTTGGAGTTTGTACAATTGTTTCTAGAGCACGTGTAATATCATTATTTTCAGACAAATAACGCTTCGATTGTTCCAAAATTGCGTCTGGACAATCAATCTTTTCTTTCTGTAAAAACTCATAAATAACATGGGTCTGGTCTTGTTTATTTTGAATATTTTCAAGCAATTTTTGAAGCCGTGATAAAAGATGAAGATTCATATTGGAAACAAATTGGTCAAGAAGAGCTCCTTTTATTAAAGAGTAAAAATATGCAAGGACAAGTGTGACAAATGTAATCGATGCTTCAATAATGATTAGATAGGAAACCATTTGATTTGAAAATGCATTGGGTACTGTCGATACAATACTAATTGTACCAGTGGTAAGAATCATCCATATTCGTGTGATCCCAAGAAATTTCATATCTTCACGATATGGTTTTACAATAAATAAGAATAGAAGAATGATACATAAAATAAAAATATGAAGACTTGTATTGGTGATATTAAAACCAAAGTTTGGAATAAGCATATGGGATATAATCGTTAAAAAGGAAAGCATAATTGTGTCAAATATTTTAAACATTCCCTTTGAAGACTCATATACATCATTTGTGATGGGTGAAATACGTGAATCACGAAGAAGACGTTCATCTTGATTCATACGCATAATACTTGGTTTATGCCTTTTTCGAAATGTAAAGAGTGGACAAGTAAAGGGTTTATAATCTGAAACATAGGAAGATGCATATTTATTTCCATACCATGCAATATACAAGGGAAAGCCAAAATTGTAGAAAATGACACAACAGATTGAAAGCATAAATGCATACGGATGAAGACCTTCATAACATATTACATTCGGTGTCAAACTAACAACTTGTAATTGTGCATATGTATTATTTTTGTAAAGCGTCATGTATGGTGTATCATAGTCCATTTGTAAATAATCAGAACCTTTTATATTCATGGACTTACAGGAAAGGGTTCCATAAATTTGGTTGGAAAGTGGTCCGTACATTGCGAATAAGATTGCTGTGAGAAAGATACGTAGTTTTACAAGATGCTCTTGTTTGATATTTTTATAATACGATACGAAAATGTAAAATGTAACAAATAGTAAAAATGTAAATATTGTAATTTGAGTTGTAAAGGGTCGTATGGATAAACAGGCCACGGGTGAAGATGGTATACGAAAATTTAGAAAGGCAAGCCCCTCTATGAATTTTTGTAATGTTGGATGGAGTTGGGTATATTGCAGACTTTCACTGACCTGTACCAAGATTTGTAGTAATGTCCATGCCGATAAAATAAAACGCAAGGACCGTTTTATACTGTACATAAGTGTCCCTCCATATTTATATGTAATACAGAGGGTTAATAAAAAAATAAACAAGGTAATTCCAAGGAATGATGAAATGTAAATTGTGATTGGAATACCAATTGCTTGTAACAGTGACGATTCTGGGCATTTTTCGCAAGAGAATTCACCGTCGATTGGATACCAACCACTTGGACATTGATATATATTATTCTTAATGCTTTGGAAATTATTTTCATTGGTGAGGGTTGGAGTACTTGTTGGAGTACTTGTTGGAGTACTTGTTGGAGTACTTGTTGGAGTACTTGTTGGAGTACTTGTTGGAGTACTTGTTGGAGTACTTGTTGAAGTTATTGTACTAATTGG
>JACCDP010119557.1_pt1 | contig 29541 bp, 25 predicted proteins | sample 7445841 | NCBI WGS metagenome assembly JACCDP01 (sample SAMN15323441, study PRJNA562643) | freshwater metagenome | isolation source: river surface water | place: USA:Blue River Watershed | collected 2017-08-17 | reverse complement strand
GAAAAGAAGCGCACCCATCACGCCCAGGCCCACCACCCCGGGATCGCGCACCTGCAGCGCCGCCACGCCGGCCAGGGCCAGCTGTACCCCGGCAATCAAGGCAACCGCCGCCAGGAAAACTGCCCGCAGGTAGCCCCGCCGCTCCAGCGGGAACAAGGTGGCCGACATGACGAAGAAGGAAGCCCCAATGGTGGGCAGGTAGATCCACCAGTGGTCGGCCTGGGCCAAGCCGACGTCCACCAGCATGCGCGGCACCGCCACCCACATGGCCAGCAGCACGGCATGCAGGATGAAAACGCCGAAGTTCAGCCGCAGCGTGGGGACATGCGCCAACACCGCGCGCAGGCTGCCGCGGGCCGGCGCGGGCTTGCGGGTCGGCTCCGGTGGCACCACCCACACAACGATGGCGATGGCCGCCAGTGCCAGTGCGGCGGTGAGCGCGAACAGGCCGCCAAGCCCAAAGCGGGCGGCCAGACCCGGAGCCATCACCAAGGAGAGCGCGAACATCAGACCGATGCTGGCGCCCACCAGGGCCATGGACTTGGTGCGCACGTGGTCGCGGGTCAGGTCGGCCAGCAAGGCTGTAACGACCGCCGAAACCGCGCCCGCGCCCTGGAGGCAGCGGCCGACGAGCAGACCGGCCAGCGTGTCGGCCGAAGCCGCCAAGGCGCTGCCGGCGGCGAAGACCAGCAGGCCAAAGACGATGACCCGCTTGCGTCCCAGGCGATCAGAGGCCATGCCGAAAGGCAGCTGCAACAGGCCTTGGGTGAGGCCGTAGATGCCCATGGCCAAGCCGACCAGGGCGGGATCGTCACCGCCCGGGTAGCGCGGTGCCTCGAGGGCGAACACGGGCAGCACCAGGAACAGCCCCAGCATGCGCATCGCATAGATGAAGGCAAGGGAGAGGCTGGCGCGCCGCTCCGGGCCGGTCATGGCCAGGTCGGAGGCAGGGCTGGGAGCGGTTGGGGCGGAGGTGGACAACGGGAGCGGCTGCGGGAGGGAAACTTGACCCCTGATTGTCGGCGATCCCCAGCCGGCCTCAGACGAAGGGCGCGTTCAGGCGCACCACCACGGCATTGACTGCGGTGGCAAAGCTGACCCAGACGAGGTAGGGCAACAGGTACAAGCGCACGCGCGGCGCGAAGCGTCCGCAGACCGCGATCAGGACGACGATCGACAACCAGAGCAGGCCGACCTCGTAGAGCGCCCAATCAGGGCGGCGCATGCGAAAGAACAGCAGGCTCCAGCCGATATTGAGCGCGGCGTTGAGCGCGAACAAGGCCACCACCAGTGTTCGCGCCTGCAGGCTGGGAGCGCGCATCCAGGCCTCGGCACCAGCCAGCACGCACAGCGCGAAGATCAGCGTCCAGGCCGGGCCAAAGGCCCAATCGGGGGGTTGGAAAGCAGGCTTGGCCAGGCCCTGGTACCAGGGACCAATGTCCGTGAGCGCTCCGCCGAGCGAGGCGACCAACAAAGCGCAGGCTGCGCCGCACAGCAAGGGCAATGTGCGCCGGCCGCCATGCCCGGACGTAGATGAATCGCTCACGCGGGCCCCGCGCCCGGCGCGGCGCTCATACCCGAGCCAGGCCCAGCAGGTGGGCCAGGTCCTTGAAGAAAATACGCACGTGCGCCATGGGCTTACGCCGAACGAGTTCCTTGTTCATGTAGCTCTCGAAGGTCAGACGCTGGACGTCCACATCCTCGCAAATCTTAACGAAGCGCTCGCGCAGGCGGTCGTTGCGGTACCAGAACCACTGCATGATGCCCAGCACCCGGAATACGGTGCCGTGGGCTTTCATGAAGCGCTTGCGCGCCTGGGCCAGCACCTTGCCGTCGCCCGTACGCAGCAACTCGACGGCGGCCTCGCCGGCCAGTTGACCACCGAGCATGGCGTAGTAGATGCCCTCGCCCGAGGCCGGGGCCACCACGCCAGCGGCGTCGCCGGCGAGCACCACGTCTCGGCCGTTGTCCCACTTGCGCAAGGGCCGCATCGGCAGCGGCGCGCCTTCACGGCGTACGGTCTCTGCGTCGGCCATGCCGCTGTCTGCCCGCAGGCGGGCGGTGGCGGCGCGCAGGGAAAAGCCCTTGTCGGCGCTGCCGGTGCCGATGCTCAGCGTGTCTCCGTGGGGGAACACCCAGCCATAAAAGTCCGGCGAACAGCGCGCGTCATACACCACGTCACAGCGCGCTGGGTCGTAGCCCTCAGGGGGCGCCGCCGGGCGGCGCACGATCTCGTGATACGCAAAAACGCAGGGGGCGGGCTCATCACCGCGCACCGCCTGGGTGGCCACGCGGGAACGCGCGCCGTCGGCGCCGATGACGGCACGGGTACGCACCCGAGCCTGGACTTCCGCGCCGTCGATCCGGTGGGTGAAGTGCACCACGCTGACGCCATCTGGGTCACGTGAAAGACGATCGAAGGTCCCGTCGTGGCGCTGGGCGCCACGGGCCACCGCGCGCTCGCGCAGCCACTCGTCAAAGACCTCGCGATCGACCATGCCGACGAAGCCGTTGTCGATCGGGATGTCGACCCGGTGGCCCGAGGGCGCCACCATGCGCGCCGAGCGGGCCTTGGCTACCAGCAGCTCGTCGGGAATATCGAAGTCACGGATCGCCCGCGGAGGGATGGCGCCGCCGCAAGGCTTGATACGGCCCGCCCGATCGAGCATCAGTACATGGTAGCCACGCTCGGCCAAGGTTTGTGCCGCAGTTGCGCCAGCCGGACCACCGCCGACCACAACAGCATCGAAAGTGGAATTCATAGCGAGGTTCTCCAAAAAGGTGGCAAGGGTCAGGGTGTCTTCATTGGGTCTTCAGCGCGCTGGCCGTGAGCGGCAAGCCACTCCCGGCAGCACCTGAGGCATCGGACGAGGTGGGTACGAATGCGCCAGGGTTGTCAGCGCTGGCCACCGCCACACGCTCAGACGCGGGCGTCGGCGTGGCGATGCGGGCGCCCAAAAAGGCGGCAACCAGGAACAAGACACCTTCAGCCGCAAACACGCTGGCGTAGGCGCTGCCCGAGGCGACGATCAGGAAGTGGGCCAGGTCACTGGCGACGGTGCCGGCCAGGCCGCCCAGACCGAAGGCGATGCCCTGCGCGGCACCCCACAGGCCCACGCGCAGACCCTCGCGGGATTCACGTCCTTGGGCGGCCAGTTGCATCATCGATCCGATGGCGCCGATGGAGAAGGCGCCGTTGGCAACACCGAGAAGGAAGACGTTCTCGCGCAGCGGCCAGTCCTGAGCCCCGGTCCAACCGGCCAGGGCCAGACTGGCCAATGCCAAGGCCGATGTCAGGCAACCGCCCAGGGTCCAGCCGCGCAGGGAGGCCAGCGCAGGCTGGCCGATGCGCCGGGCCACGGCGCCAGCCAGGGCCACCATCAGCATGCCGACCAGCACGCCGCCGTGCTGGACGCCAGCCAGGCGGGTCGACTCGCCCGGGCTGAAGCCAAACACCGCGCCAGCGAATGGCTCGAGGATCAGATCCTGGGCGCTGTAGGCCAGCATGGAAATGAAGACAAAGACGGTGAAGCGGCGCGCTGTGTCCTCGCCCCAGACTTCGCGCAGGGCCTCGAAAAAGGGGACTGGCGCAGCCGGCTGCTCCGCTGGCGCTGCCGCGCCCGACGCCTGCGACTCCAGACCGCGCACCGCCAGCAACGTGATCAGCAACGCAAGGACCGACACACCGCTGGTCACCGCCAAGAGGCGGGCCGGCGAGAAGGGGTCGAGCAGGCTGCCGGCGCCGCCCGCAGTGAGCGCGAAGCCAGCAATCATCATGATCCAGACGCAGGTCGCGGCCGCCGCGCGGCGTGGGGCCGCGACCCGCTTGGCGAGCAGCACCAGCAGAGAAGTACCGCTGGCGCTCACGCCCAAGCCGATCAGGACAAAGGCCAAGGCAGCCAGCGCCAGCCCAGCCCAGTAGTCCTGCGCCTCCGCCCGTGCCTGCGCCATCCAACCGACAGCGAGCGCAGCCAGCACGCCTCCCGCAGCCAGCACAGCCATACCGCCGACGATCCAGGGCGTTCGCCGCCCGCCGCGGTCCGAGCCCCAGCCCATCCGCGGCCGGGTCGCCTGCACCGCGTAGTGAATACCCACTAGCAGGCCAGGCAGCATGGCCGGCAGAGCAAGCTCGACCACCATGACCCGATTGAGGGTAGAAGTGGTGAGGACCACGATCGCGCCCAGGCAGGCCTGAACCAGCCCGAGTCGCACAATGCCCGACCAGCCCAGCGGCGTCATGAAGCGCCTCCTGTGCTCACCCGCAGGGCGAACGCCGCCACCATCATGCCGGCGACGAAGAGGGGCACGCCAAAGCCGCTGTACCAGAGAGCGCGGCCGCGCACATCGGCCAGGAACCGTTTCATCATCAAGAGTTGGCACCCCAACAGCGCGAGGATCGCCAGCGCATGCAAGGGCAAGTGCCACACCATCAGCAAGGCGATCACACCCACCTGAGCGAGGGCCATCGTCCAACAAGCCGCCAGGCCTGCACGCTGCTCGCCCAGTTGTACCGGTAGCGAGCGAATGCCCATGCGGCGGTCTCCCTCGACCGACTTGAAGTCGTTGAGGGTCATGATGCCGTGAGTGCCAATGCTGTAGAGAACCGCGAATGTCAGGGAGCGGGCCTCGGGCAGGCTGCCACCTGCCATCACTGCCGCACCGGTGGCCCAGGCGATGCCCTCGTAGCTGAAGCCGCAGGCGGCATTGCCCCACCAGCCGTTCTGTTTCAGGCGCAGGGGTGGCGCGCTGTAGGCCCAGGCCAGCAGCAGGCCCAGGGCCGCCGCGCCGAAGCCCCAGGGCCCTAACAGGAGGGCCACCGCCAGAGACACCGCCGTCCACAGTACCGCGATATAGAGACCCCATCGCCCCGGCATGCGGCCTGAGGGAATCGGTCGGTGGGGCTCATTGATCGCGTCCACATGGCGGTCGAACCAGTCATTCACTGCCTGACTGGTAGCGCAGACGAAGGGGCCGGCGAGGGCTATCCCCACTGCCGCCAACAGCCAGCGGCCGTCGAGCGACACCCCCGAAGCGACCACGCCGCAGGCAAACGCCCACATGGGCGGGAACCAAGTGACGGGCTTGAAGAGCTCAGTAATGGCCGAAAGCGCAGGAAGCGACATTCGCCTATTTTTTTATTTACTAATGTCTATGTCAATCCAAATTTACACGCGTAGAATGATAAACATTAAGAAATAATTTTTTGGGGGTTCAAATGACCGGTATAAAAAAAAGGGATGATTTTTCCCTTGCTGGCCATACGCCAGCGGTGAGGGTCGATGCCAGAGTGCCGGCCGAGCCCAGTCCCCCCACGCCAGCCTGGACCCTGGGCTGGAGCCAGGCGGAGCCGATGGCGCAGGCCTTCGCCACCCTCGCCGGCGACTTGGCCCTGGTCATGGACGACAAAGGCTTGGTGCTGGCTGCCGCGCAGGGTGAGGCGCCCGCAGGAGGAGGCTGGGCCCAGGCGTGGGTAGGTCAAATTTGGATGGCCATGGTCTCGCCCTGCAGCCGGTCCAAGGCTGAGCGCCTGCTGGCGCGAAGCTTGGGTGAGGGGCCCGGACGGGCCAGCGAGATCAACGTCCTGATCCAGGACGGTCACCAGATCGCGATGCGGTTTAGCGGTTTGCGCCTTGGCCCCACGGGCCCACTGCTCATCATCGGAAGAGATCTGGCTGCGCAGAGTGCGCTACAGGGCCGGCTGCTGGCATTGCAGCGGGAGTTAGAGGGCTTCTATTGGGATGCAAGTTCAGGGGCCGGTAGTACCCACTGAATACGAGGCCGCCCACCCGCTCACTCCTCGACGCCGCCCTCGCCCATGCCGAAACGGCGAAGCTTGACGTAGAGACTCTGCCGGGAAAGCCCCAGCATCTCAGCCGCAGATGCGCGGTTGCCATTGGTGAGCTTGAGGGCCGACTCGATGCACAACTGCTCGATCAGGTCGGTGGTGTCGCGCACGATGTCCTTGAGCGGCATGCGCCCAACCAACTCGGTCATCTGGTCGGCCGAATGGGGAAGCTCGCGATGAGTGCCGCCGTCGGCCAATAGCCGGCGACTGACATCGCGGATGGTAAAGCCCAGGCACGGTGGCTTCAGGGTGAGCGCAGCCACTGCCGAGATTTCCACCTCGGTCACGCTGCCCAGCTCACCGCGCAACTGGGTCGCAAACAGACGCAGGCTGCCATGCTGGCGCAGGTTGGACAACAGGACGTTGAGGTCTACGCTGCTGCGCCCCAGCCAGCGGTCCAGCATCTCGCCACGCACGGCCTCTTCGCTGGCACTCTGGCTCAGCTCGAGAAAGGCCCGGTTGGAGCGCTGCACCCGGCCTTCCAGGTCAGTGATCACGAAAGCGTCGGGCGCCTGCTGAAGCAGCTCCACCAGATGGGGCACGCTGTCAGCCGGGCCAGCCGCCGCCTCGTTGAGCGGCGAGAGACGAATCAAGAAGTGGGTGCTGTCCTCCTGCCGCAGCAAGGAGGCGACCAGGCGGTAATCATGGCCGCTGCCCGTGAGCTGTACGACGAGGGGGTCTGTGCGACCGTTGGCCCGCAAGCGGGTCAGGGTGTCGCGAAGCGCTGCCGCGCTGGCCGGAACCAGGCCATCGGCCAGAGTCCAGGCGGCCTTGCGGATTGGCTCGCCAAAAAGGGTCTGGGCGGCCGGGTTGGCTTCGTCGAGCCGGCCAGTTCCGGCATCGAGGATGACAACGGGCTCGGCGGCTTGCTGAAACAAAAGGCGATAGCGGGTCTCGACATGGCGCAAGCGCCAATAGTCCCGCTCCATGGATACCTGGGCAGACACCAGCCGCTGCTGGAGCTGCATTTCACCGCGCAGGTCGCGTCCGAACGCCACCAACATGCTGGGCTGGCGCTGGCCGGCCGGTTGTACCGGGACAAGCCGGTAGATCATGGGTAAAGGCAGCCCGGCGGCAAGACCTGCGTGGTTGACCTGACGCGGCGCCGGTCGCCCCCCCGCCAGGGCTTCGCTGAGCATGCTGTCAATCTTGGTCCGGCTGTCGGCGCTGACCAGCCCCTGCCAAGAACGGCCAATCCAATCGCGATACCCCAGGTTCACCAGCTCGTCGGAATTGAGACTGAGATCACGGATGACGCCCTGGGGATCGAGCACCAACACCACATCCGCTGGCGCAGTGATCAGCTGGCCGACCGTTTCCGGGTCAAGCCCCGACAGAAGCGAATCGGCCGCCTGCAACTGGCCGAGTTCAAATTTCTGTGTGGCAGGGGGCATGGGCGTTCTCGTTTAGCGCCAACGGACGCCATGTGACATTGTGCCTGTTCAGCAGCTCTTCGCGCGGGTTTCTATGAGTTTGTCGGCGATCGAGGGCGCCAGACTCCCATCAATGGCCAACGCATCAGCGCCGACTTCGCGCGCCAGGCCGGGGTTCAGCAGAAACTGCGGCCCCCCCACAAGAATCCCGACGCGGGGGTTGAGCGAGGCCTTCCGTACAGCGGCAATTTCTGCCGTCAACGACGCCAGATGGTCCTCGCCGGCAAGGGTAAACCCGACAACATCCATCCAATCCCTGCGCACCATGGCGACGGGGTCGAGCTGGGGGTGGGGCCCACCGGTCACCTCCCAGCCGGCCTCCCGGAAAAACTCCGACACCATGACCAGGCCGAAGGTGTGCTGCTCGCCAGGGGCAGGCACCAGCAACACGCGACGCACCGATTCGCCGTCGGCCGGGCGGAAGGACTGCCTCGCGCTGATGTCGCGTAAGGCCTGTTGCAGCCGGCCCACAGCCACGGTCACATCCACAAAGGTACAAAGGTCCTGTTCCCACAGATCGCCCAGGAGACGGGCTGCCGGGACCAGCAGATCGGTGCAGAGAAGGGCGCGGGGTACGCCGCGCAGCCGAAAGGCTTGGACCGCATCCCGGGCGGGCATATCGTCCGACAGCAGGACCAGGCGAACCAGCTCGCGGACATCGTCATGGGAGATAGGACGGCCGGTCACATCGGCCATATCAGGCGGCTCGCCGCCGCCCTCTGCGTGGCCGTGGGCCTGGAGCAGGCGCGGGATCACGGAATGCTCGAGCGCATCGGCGAGCAGCGCCCGATGGCCTTCCGGCCCCTGACTGGCGCTCGAGTCGGAGCTCTCCTGTGGCCCGCCTGAGGGCGACCGCCCGGGAGTGGGCCCCGAACTTCGGTGCGTCGTCATTTTTGGCTCCTCGCCAGGGATCTGCCACGGCTGACACGCGGCAGGTCCGGATCTCCCGCCTCTCGGCAGGAGCAATCCCTCTTGTTTTCTGATTCCTGTCTGACTGGGCGGCTGCTCTTCGGCAAATCGATCCCATGCGCCGACCCCCACATTCTGAGGGGTTTTTCTCCAGATGCCCATCAATATCTCCTCCAGGCGGGATTTCTGGCAGCGCTGACTAGATCCCGCCGCGCCTAAAAGTGTCATATTTTATTGATGTCAACCTTAATTGACAACTTGCGGGAGGCCGGGCTAAATAGGCCTCATGGTGACTTTTCAGGAATCGCAGGCCAACGCCCGCGCTCTGCCGCACGGCCAGAGTGGGCCCGTCATCGGCCTTTACACGCCGGAAGAACGGGCGCGCCGGGACGCGAGCGGCTGGACGCTGGTCCAGGGGGTGCTCGCACCGGTGCAATTCCTGGTGTTCCTGGCCAGCTTGGGTCTGGTGCTGCGCTATCTCGCCACCGGCGAGGGCTTGGCCTGGGCCCATGCCTCCATCGTTCTGAAGACTGTGGTGCTCTACACCATCATGGTGACCGGCTGTATCTGGGAAAAGGTGGTCTTCGGCCGCTACCTGTTCGCGCCGGCATTTTTCTGGGAGGACGTGGTGAGCATGGGTGTGATCGCCCTGCACACGGCCTACCTGGTAGCGCTGGCCACCGGCACCCTGGGGGATGAGGGGCTGATGGGCCTGGCCCTGGCGGCCTACGCCACCTATGTCATCAACGCGGCCCAGTTTCTGCTGAAGCTGCGCGCCGCCCGACTTCAGGAGGCCGCCGCATGAGCCCCGTCATTCCGCTGCGACTGCAGCCTCAGGACGGCGGTTGCGCCGATGCGCCGGTACTGCGTGAACGCGGCCAGCGCGAAGTGTTCTGCGGCCTGACCGGCATCATCTGGCTGCACCGCAAGATCCAGGACGCGTTCTTCCTGGTCGTGGGCTCGCGCACCTGCGCCCACCTGATCCAGTCAGCCGCCGGCGTGATGATCTTTGCCGAGCCACGGTTTGCCACGGCCATCATTGACGAACGCGACCTAGCCGGGCTGGCCGACGCCAACGAAGAGCTCGACCGGGTGGTCACGCGGCTTCTGGAACGCCGCCCAGACATCAAGATGCTTTTCCTGGTGGGCTCTTGCCCCTCGGAAGTCATCAAACTCGACCTCTCACGCGCCGCGTCGCGCCTGTCGCAGCGCTTCAACCCCAGCGTGCGGGTGCTCAATTACTCTGGCAGCGGGATCGAGACGACATTCACCCAAGGCGAAGACGCCTGTCTGGCTTCTCTGGTGCCGGAGCTACCGCCCGCTCCCGCGTCAAGTGCGCCAGAGCTCATGGTGGTGGGCACCCTGGCGGATGTGGTGGAAGACCAATTCGCGCGGGTCTTCAATCAGCTGGGCATTCCCGTCCGCTTTTTCCCGCCCCGCCAGGCCAACGCATTGCCCCCGGTGGGCGCCCACACGCGCTACCTGCTGGCCCAACCCTTCCTGGCAGATACCGCACGGGCCCTCGAGGGGCGCGGAGCGCAGCGCCTGCCAGCCCCCTTCCCGCTCGGCGTGGAAGGCACGATGGCCTGGCTGGCCGCAGCCTGTGACGCGTTTGGCGTCTCACGCGCACAGCTGGAAGCGGTGACAGCCGCTGCACGCGAGCGTGCAGGCGCTGCGCTCGCACGCCAGCGCGCGCAGCTCGAAAACAAGCGCATCTTCTTCTTCCCGGACTCACAGCTGGAAGTGCCCCTGGCGCGTTTTCTCTCGCGTGAGATGGGCATGCAACTGGTCGAGGTGGGCACGCCGTATCTGCACCGCCAGCACCTGGCCGAAGAGCTCGCGATGTTGCCCGCAGGAACCCGGCTGTCCGAAGGCCAGCATGTGGAGAACCAGCTGGACCGCTGCCACGCCGAGCAGCCAGACATCGTGGTCTGCGGCCTGGGCCTGGCCAATCCGCTGGAGGCCCAGGGCCTGACCACCAAGTGGGCCATCGAGCTGGTGTTCACCCCCATTCAGGGCTTCGACCAGGCGGCAGACCTCGCCGAGCTGTTCTCGCGCCCGCTGACACGCCGCCTGAAGCTGGCGGCCTGAGTAAAGACGCACGCCATGCAACTGACCCTCTGGACCTACGAAGGACCGCCTCATGTGGGTGCGATGCGCGTGGCCACTGCGATGAAGGACGTGCATTACGTGCTGCACGCGCCGCAGGGTGACACCTACGCCGATCTGCTGTTCACGATGATCGAGCGCTTGCCCCGACGTCCGCCCGTGACCTACACCACCTTCCAGGCGCGCGACCTGGGCGGCGATACCGCGGAATTGTTCAAGACCGCGGCGAAGGAAGCTTTCGCAAGGTTCCAGCCGGCCGCGATGATGGTGGGTGCGTCGTGCACCGCCGAATTGATTCAGGACGACCCGGGCGGCCTGGCGCGCGCGCTGGAGCTACCAATACCGGTGGTTCCGCTGGAACTGCCGTCCTACCAGCGCAAGGAAAACTGGGGCGCGGCCGAGACCTTCTACCAAATGGTGCGCGCGCTGGCAGGCGCCAAGCGCGAACGCGCTGCAGGGCAAGGACGCCCGCGCTGCAACGTGCTGGGCCCCACTGCGCTGGGCTATCGCCACCGCGATGACCTGCGCGAGATCTGCCGCCTGCTCGAGGAGATCGGGGTCGAGGTCCACGTCGTGGCACCGCTGGATGCCACACCCGCTGATCTGGGGCGCCTGCAAGACGCCGAGTTCAACGTGGTGATGTACCCCGAGATCGCCTCTGTGGCTGCCAATTGGCTGCAACGCAACTTCGGCCAACCCTTCACGCGCACCGTACCGATCGGCGTCAACGCGACCCATGACTTCATCCGCGAAGTGGCGCAACTGGCCGGCCTGGACGCCGAGCCGCTGCTGGCACGCACCGCCTCGCGCGCGCGCTGGTATGCCCGCTCGGTCGACTCGACCTACCTCACCGGCAAACGCGTATTCATCTTCGGTGACGCGACGCATGCAGTTGCAGCTGCGCGCGTGGCCACACAGGAAATGGGCTTCACCGTGGTGGGCCTGGGCACCTACAGCCGCGAGTTCGCGCGCGAGATCCGCGAAGCCGCCAAGCTCTATGACGTCGAGCCGCTGATCACCGACGACTACCTGGAAGTGGAAGAACACATCCTGGCGGCCCAACCCGAGCTGGTGTTGGGCACGCAAATGGAGCGCCATATCGCCAAGCGCGCCGGCATCCCATGCGCCGTGATCTCGGCGCCAGTGCACGTGCAAGATTTTCCGGCGCGCTACTCGCCGCAAATGGGATTCGAAGGCGCCTGCGTGCTGTTCGACACCTGGGTGCACCCCCTGATGATGGGGCTGGAGGAACACCTGATTGGCATGTTCCGTGGGGACAGCGAGTTCCATGAAGACGCTGCGCCTTCACATCTGGGCGGCGTGCGCCGCGAGGTGCGGGCGGCACCAACACCCCCAACAGAGACGCCTCCCACGCAAGCAGCAGCGCCAACACCCGACACACCGAGCGACCCCACCGCCGCCGCTTGGGTCGCTACCTGGCAGGCCGATGCCGAGAGGGAGCTGAAAAAGATTCCCTTCTTCGTGCGCGGCAAGGCACGACGCAATACGGAACGCTACGCCGCTGAAAAGCAGCTGGCGATGATCACCGTGGACACCCTGTATGACGCCAAAGCTCATTTCAGCCGCTGACGTCAGCGCGGCTCAGGCTGCGGGTACGCCCATACGCGTGTGCATCGTGACGATGGACACGCACCTGGCCAGCGCCACCGACCGCGCTGCCCCGACCCTGGCGCGCGAGTTCCCCGGGCTGTCCATCAGCCTGCATGCCGCCAGCGAGTACGCCGGCAACGACCGCCTGATCGCCCGCGCCAAGGCCGACATCGCGCAGGCCGACATCGTCGTGGCCGGCATGCTGTTCCTGGAAGACCACTTCCTGCCCATCCTCGACGACCTGCGCGCCCGCCGCGACCACTGCGACGCGATGATCTGCATGGCCTCGGCCGCTGAGGTGGTGAAGCTGACGAAGCTCGGCGGCTTCGACATGGACAAGCCGGCCAGCGGACCGATGGCGCTACTGAAAAAGCTGCGTGGCAAGAAGGATCCGAAGGCCACCGGCGGCGCAGCGCAGATGAAGATGTTGCGCCGGCTGCCGCAGATTCTTCGCTTCATCCCGGGCGCGGCGCAGGACGTCCGCGCCTACTTCTTGACGCTGCAGTATTGGCTGGGTGGCTCCGACGAGAACATGCTCAACCTCCTGCGCCACGTGATCGATCGCGGCGCCAGCGGCCCGCGCCGCGCGCTGCGTGGGCGAGTCAAGGTGCAGCCGCCGGTGGATTACCCGGAAGTGGGCCTGTACCACCCGCGCATGGGCAGCAGCGTGGCGGCGCGACTGACCGAAGACATCAGCGCCCTGCCGAAGCCGCCCAGGGGCGCGCCGGCGGGGGGCACAGTGGGTGTTCTGCTACTGCGCTCTTACCTGCTGGCGAACAATGCCGGTCACTATGACGGCGTGATCGCGGCGCTGGAAGCGCGGGGCCTGCGGGTGGTGCCAGCCTTTGCCGCCGGCCTGGACTCACGTCCGGCGATCGAGCAGTTCTTCATGAAAAACGGGCAGCCCGTGGTCGACGCCGTGGTCTCGCTGACCGGCTTCTCGCTCGTCGGTGGTCCGGCCTACAACGACGCGCACGCGGCCGAGGAAATCCTGGCGAAACTCGACGTGCCCTACGTGGCCGCCCACCCGGTCGAATTCCAGACCCTGGACGCCTGGGGTGGCAACGACCGCGGCTTGATGCCGGTGGAGAGCACCATCATGGTCGCCATTCCCGAGCTTGACGGCTCGACCGGCCCCATGGTCTTTGGCGGCCGCGCGGGCGCCGATGGCGTCACCTGCACCGGCTGCCACCACGCCTGCACCTTCAAGTCCGGCGACACCGCCCAGGACATGCACAGCTGCCCGGAACGCGCGCTGATGCTCGCGGCTCGTGTTGCCAAACTGGTCGCCCTCAAGCGCAGCGATCGCGCGCAGCGCAAGGTGGCGGTCGTCATCTTCAATTTCCCGCCGAACGCCGGCAACATCGGCACCGCAGCCTTCCTTTCCGTGTTCGAGTCGATGTTCCACACCCTGGCCGCGATGAAGGCCCAGGGCTACACAGTGGAAATGCCCGAGAGCATTGATGCCCTGCGGGACTCGGTTCTGATTGGCAATGCCGCCCAGCATGGGGCGGACGCCAACGTGCATACGCTCATCAGGGCCGACGACCACGTCAAGCGCGAGCGCTGGCTCAAAGAGATCGAAGCCCAATGGGGCCCGGCGCCGGGCCGCCAGTTGAGCAATGGCCAGTCGATCTTCGTGCTCGGCCGGCAATTCGGCAACGTGCTGATCGCGGTGCAGCCATCGTTTGGCTACGAAGGCGACCCCATGCGTCTGCTGTTCGAGAAGGGCCTGACGCCCACGCACGCCTTCTCGGCCTTCTACCGCTACCTGCGCGAAGACTTCCAAGCCAGCGCGGTGCTGCACTTCGGCACCCACGGCGCGCTGGAGTTCATGCCCGGCAAGCAAAGCGGCCTGTCAGGCAACTGCTGGCCCGACCGGCTGATCAGCGACCTGCCCAACATCTACCTGTACGCATCCAATAACCCGTCGGAGGGCGCGATCGCCAAGCGCCGTTCAGGCGCAACGCTGATCAGCTACCTCACGCCGCCCATTGCCCAGGCTGGCCTGTACAAGGGCCTCAATGAGCTCAAGAGCTCGATCGACCGCTGGCGCCAAATGGAGCCACAGGCGGCAGAGCGCAGCGAACTCGCCGTGCTGATGCAGTCGCAGGCCGCCGAAATGGACCTGGCGCCCTCAGAGCCCCCGTGGAGCATTGCCGACGCAGACCGCCTGGTGATGCGGCTTGCCGAGCAGATGCTTGAGCTGGAGTACACGCTGATCCCGTACGGCCTGCACGTCGCCGGCCGGGTACCCAGCCGCACTGAGCGCGTCGACATGCTGCTGTCGATGGTCGACGCGACACACAACCAGCAGCTCGAACGCACGCTCGTCGAGGCCATCGTCGACGGCCAGTCGGCCGCTCGCGTGCTGAAGCAGTCGGGGCTGGCACGCAACGACGAGACGATGGCCATGTTCACCGAGATCGCCGACGCGTCCGCCAAGCTGGCCGAGGACACCGAAGTCAGCGGGATACTGGCCGCGCTGGACGGGCGCTACATTCGCCCGGCACCTGGGGGCGACATCCTGCGCACGCCAGCCGTGTTGCCCACCGGCCGCAACATCCACGGCTTTGACCCTTTCCGCATCCCCAGCGCCTTCGCGGTGAAGGACGGCGCCAAGCAGGCGCAGCGTCTGCTCGACCAGTACATCGCCGACGGCCACGCCCTGCCCGAGTCCATCGCCATGGTGCTGTGGGGCAGTGACAACCTGAAGAACGAGGGCTCACCGATCGCCCAGGCCCTGGCGCTGATGGGCGCGCTGCCGCGTTTCGACAGCTACGGACGCATTGCCGGTGCGCAGCTGATCCCGCTGGCCGAGTTGGGACGCCCACGGATCGATGTGGTGATCACGCTCTCGGGCATCTTCCGCGACCTGATGCCGCTGCAAATCAAGTTACTGGCCGAAGCCGCCTGGCTGGCCGCCTCGGCCGATGACGAGCCGCTGGAAATGAACTGGGTCCGCAAGCACGCCCTGGCCTACCAGCAGGAACACGGCTGCACGCTAGAGATCGCCGCGCTGCGCGTCTACGGCAATGCCGAAGGCGCCTATGGCAGCAACGTCAACAACCTGGTCGAAAGCAGCAAGTGGGGCGACGAAGGCGAGCTGGCCGAAACCTACAGCCGCCGCAAGGGCTTTGCCTACGGCCGCAGCGGCCGGGCAGTACAGCAGAGCGCTCTGCTGCAAAGCGTGCTGGCCGACGTGCAGCTGACCTACCAGAACCTCGACTCGGTAGAACTGGGCGTGACGACGGTGGACAACTACTTCGACACACTGGGCGGCATCACGCAGGCCGTGAAGGTGGCCAAGGGCGGCAAGACACCGCCCGTGTACATCGGCGACCAGACCAAGGGCGATGGCGCCGTGCGCTCCCTGCAGGATCAGGTCGCGCTCGAGACGCGCACCCGCATGCTCAATCCGAAGTGGTTCGAGAACATGCTGGAACATGGCTACGAGGGCGTGCGCCAGATCGAGCAGCACATGACCAACACGATGGGCTGGTCGGCGACCACGGGGCAGGTTCAGCCCTGGGTCTACAAGCAGCTCACCGAGACTTTCATGCTTGACCCAGCGATGCGCGAGCGCCTGGCCAAGCTCAATCCCACCGCGTCGGCCCGCATGGCCAACCGGCTGATCGAAGCTTCCGACCGCAACTACTGGCATCCGGATGCCGAGATGCTGGAAGCCCTGCGCCGGGCAGGCGAGGAACTGGAAGATCGCCTTGAAGGCGTCGTTGAAGGAGCACCCGTATGAGCGAGACCACCACCATTTCCCCCTCGGCCATCCGCCGCGGGCCTGCGCCCCAGCGGGGCCTTGACGGTGAGGGCAGCGTGCAGGTGCAGCTCGACCCGAACCTGAAGATCGGCAACGCCAAGGTCTTCGCCATCTACGGCAAGGGCGGGATCGGCAAGAGCACGACCTCGTCCAACCTCTCTGCGGCCTTTTCCCACATGGGCAAGCGGGTACTGCAAATTGGATGCGATCCCAAACACGACTCGACCTTCACCCTGACCAAGAAGATGCTGCCCACCGTGATCGACATCCTCGAGACGGTGGATTTCCATGCAGAGGAACTGCGCCCCGAAGACTTCGTCTTCCCGGGCTACAACGGCGTGATGTGCGTTGAGGCTGGCGGCCCGCCCGCGGGCACAGGCTGCGGTGGCTATGTGGTGGGTCAGACGGTCAAGCTCCTGAAGGAGCACCACCTGCTGGAAGACACCGACGTCGTCATCTTCGACGTGCTCGGCGACGTGGTCTGCGGCGGCTTTGCCGCACCCCTGCAACATGCCGACCGGGCGCTGATCGTGACCGCCAACGACTTCGACTCCATCTTCGCGATGAACCGGATCGTGCAAGCCATCGGCGCCAAGTCCAAGAACTACAACGTGCGTCTGGGCGGCGTGATCGCCAACCGCAGCGCAGGCACCGACCAGATCGACAAATTCAACGACCGCACCGGCCTGAAACTGGCAGCGCACTTCCCCGATCTGGACGCCATCCGCCGCAGCCGTCTCAAAAAATCCACCCTCTTCGAGATGGAGGACTCGCCCGGCCTGCAGGCGGTCAAGGACGAATACATGCGCCTGGCCGCCAAGCTGTGGTTGGGAGCGGACCCGCTGCCCGCGGTGCCAATGAAAGACCGCGACATCTTCGATCTGCTGGGATACGACTGAGATGCAGCCCGACACCCGCTATATCGAGCGTCGCGGTCAGATCGAACACTATTTCGATCGCACCGCGGTCCAGGCCTGGGAGCGACTGACCTCCACTGCACCCGTGGGCCGCATCCGCGCCACGGTGCGCGCCGGGCGCGACCGCATGCGCGAGAACCTGCTGTCCTGGCTGCCTGCGCGCATGGACGGCCTGCGCCTGCTGGATGCGGGTTGCGGCACCGGTGCCCTGGCTCAGATCGCGGCCGAGCGCGGCGCACATGTGATCGCCATCGACCTTTCGCCCACGCTGGTGAACCTGGCACAAGAGCGCCATCGCCTGGCGGCGCGCGCGATGATGGGACGGATCGACTTTCGCTCGGGCGACATGCTCGATGAGGCTCTGGGCGAGTTCGACCACGTGGTCGGGATGGACTCCCTCATTCACTACGACACGCCCGACATCGTTCAAGCCCTGGCGCGGCTGTCGCAGCGCACCCGCAGCTCCATGCTGTTCACCTTCGCGCCGCGCACGCCGTTGACAGCGGTGGCGCACCGTCTGGGCCGGCTCTTTCCGCGTTCGGACCGCTCCCCTTCGCTCGAGCCGCAGTCCGAGTCGGTACTGCGCGAGGCACTGGTGGCGCGCCTGGGACCCCAGGGTTGGCAAGAGGGCCGGACCGAGCGCGTGGTCAGCGGCTTCTACACCTCCCAGGCGTGGGAGTGGAAGCGGGGATGAAGATGGCCTTTCGCCTGCCGCCTGCGCTGATCGGCGTTTTCAGTCGCTACGTCCCGTTCGCGGACGCAGCCTCGCCCGACCTGCCGCTGGCGCGCTTGCTGCGTCTGTCCTTGTTCCAAGTGGCGGTGGGCATCACCACCGCCTTGCTCGTGGGCACGCTCAATCGCGTGATGATCGTGGAGCTGGGCGTGCCGGCCTGGTGGGTAGCGCTGTCCGTCGCCCTGCCCCTGGTGTTTGCGCCCTTGCGCGCCTTGATCGGTTACCGCAGCGACACGCACCCTTCGGTGCTGGGTCTGCGCCGACTGCCCTATCTCTGGATAGGCACGCTCCTGATGTTCGGCGGGCTGGCGATCATGCCGTTTGCCTTGATGCTGCTGTCCGAAGCCGACACCACAGGGGCGCTCTGGTTTGGGCGCACGGGCGCGGCGCTGGCCTTCATCGTCGTCGGCGCGGGCCTGCAGATCACGCAGACCGCCGGCATCGCGCTGGCCAACGACGTCTCGTCCGAAGACAAGCGCCCGCGCGTGGTCGCCCTCCTGTATGCCATGTTGCTGGTGGGTCTGATCATCGGTAGCGCGATGCTGGGCGGCCTGCTCGAGAAGTTCAGCCCCTTGCGCCTGATCCAGGTGGTGCAGGGCGCGGCGGTGCTGGTCGTGGTTCTGAACCTGATGTCCCTGTGGAAGCAAGAAGCACGTGGCGCACGGCGTGGCGCGCGCGAGCCCGATGGCTTCAGCCGGAACTGGAAACGCCTGATGGCCCTGCCCAAGATGCGCCGCTTCTTGTGGACCGTCGGTTTGGGCACTGCCGCTTTCAGCATGCAAGACATCGTCCTCGAACCCTTTGGCGGTGAAGTGCTGGGCCTGGACGTGGGGCTGACCAGCGCACTCACCGCGCTGTCGGCCGGCGGCGCGCTGTGTGCTTTCCTGCTGGCAGCGCGCTTGCTCGGACGCGGCGTCGATGCGGTGCGCCTGGCGGCTGCCGGTGCGCTGCTGGGGCTTCCGGCTTTTGCCTGCGTGATCTTCTCGGCGCCGCTTGAATCGCCCAACCTGTTCCGCCTGGGTGCGGGCCTGATCGGATTTTCGGGGGGCCTGTTCTCGGTAGGCATGCTGCTCACCGCGATGGACATGCCCGAACGCGATCTCACCGGCATGGTGCTGGGCGCCTGGGGCGCGGTGCAAGCCACGGCAGCCGGCGTGGCCATGGCTATGGGCGGCGTGGTGCGTGACATCGCCAGCCATCTGGCGATGCAAGGCTGGCTCGGCGAATCCCTCATCTCGAAGGCGACTGGCTACAGCGTCGTCTTCCATCTCGAAATCTATCTGTTGTTCGTCGTGCTGGTGGCCCTGGGGCCCCTGGCGCGACGCCGGTCGTCCACCCCTGTGCAGCATGCGCCGCAGACCTTCGGGCTGGCGCAGCTGCCAGGCTGATTTCTTCACCGCGTCAAACTAGGAGAGACCCCCATGGGAACAGGCGCCATCACCCAATACGTCGACGTCGCACAAATTGTGCTGTACATGTTCTGGGCCTTTTTTGCTGGCTTGATCTACTACCTCGTGCGTGAGAACCATCGTGAGGGCTATCCGATGGACTCGGGCCGCGAGGACGGGCCAAAGATCACCGGTTGGCCGGTGCCGGAGCCCAAGACCTACAAGCTGGAAGATGGGCGTGAGTTTCAAGCTCCGGACTTCCAGCGCGTCGACGGCAGCTACTCCGCCCGACCTGCACACCCCTGGAACGGCGCGCCGCTCGATCCGGTGGGCGACCCGCTGCTGGCAGGCGTGGGCCCCGGCGCCTGGGCCGCGCGCGCCGACATCCCGGACATGCACGAGCACGAGCCCAAGATCGTGCCGCTGCGCCTGGCAGCCGACCATGGCGTCGCACCGCGCGACACCGACCCGCGCGGACTGCCGGTCATCGGCGCTGACGGCAAAGAGGCGGGCAAGGTGGGCGACCTGTGGATCGACCGCTGCGAGATGATGTTCCGCTACCTTGAAGTGCGCCTGCCCGCGGGCGGGCGGGTGCTGCTGCCGATCGCCTTCGCGCGTATCCGCAAGGACGAAGTGGTGGTCGACGCGCTGCTGGCGTCCCAGTTCGGCAACGTGCCGGCGCTGGCGCGCAATGACCAGATCACCATGCTCGAGGAAGAAAAAGTCAGCGCCTACTACGGGGCCGGAACCTTGTACGCAACGCCCGATCGCCAGGAACCGCTGGCATGACACCACACCACGAGCACGAGTTCGAGGCCGCCCCAGGGTTGCCCGAGCCCCTGCCCGCCGGTGAGCGCATCCTTTGGCAGGGCGCGCCCGATTGGCGCACCCTGGCCCTGGAGGTCTATCACCTGCGGCAACTGGCAGGCTATTTCGGCGCGATGATGATCGTCCAAGCCGTCTACCAGTGGGACGCACCGGCCCGGGCGATGCTCAGCTCGCTGGCGCTGAGCGCGGTGCTGGCGGGCAGCGCCCTGGGATTGCTGGCGCTCGGCGCTTGGCTGAGCGCGCGCACCGCGCTCTACACCCTGACCACCCGGCGGGTCGTGATGCGTATCGGCATCGTCCTGACCATCACGCTGAACGTGCCCCTGCGCCAGGTGCGGGGGGCCGACCTGCTCGCGCGCAAGTCCGGCGTGGGCGATCTGTCCCTGGCCCTGGCCGGGAAAGAGCGCATCGGCTGGCTGCACCTGTGGCCCCATGCTCGCCCCTGGCACCTGGCCGATCCCCAGCCCACCTTGCGCTGCATCCCCGACGCCGCCGCTGTGGGCGAGCGGGTGGTCGCGGCCTGGCAGGCCGTGCAAGCGATCCCGACGACTGCCACTCAAGGCGCCGCCCCTGCGGTGAGCACCAGCACCACCAGGCCAAGCCCGCCGTCCCCGGGCGTCACCGGCACGGTCACCGCATGAGCGCGCCCGCCAGCACCCACATGAACGGCGCCCGCGCCGAGCTCGCCCCACGTGCGCGCCATGAAGATCCGACCGGTGGTCGTACCTGGCCGCTCTGGGGCATGGCCCTGCTGGCAGTGGGCAGCCTGGCTGCCGTGACCTGGCGGATCCAGGCCCCTGAGCCGATCGCTGCAGAAACCGATGCTCGGCTCGTCGCGCCCGTGCTGTGGCAACGCGCATTGCATTTCGAGGACCGCCCCGACGGCAGCGTCGCGGTACTTGACGGCACGACCCGCCTCGAAGTGTCGCGTCTGCAGGGCGAGCAAGGCTTTGCCCGCGGCGCGCTGCGCATGCTCGCGCATGCCCGCCTGCGCCATGGTCTCAGCCCCGAACAACCCTTCCTGCTGACCGGCCACGCCAATGGCCGACTGACCCTGTCGGATCCGACGACGCGCCAACGGATCGACCTCGAATCTTTTGGCCCGACCAATTCCGCCGTCTTTGCCCGCCTGCGTGATGCGGGCAGGGCCTCCTCCGCCCCTGAGAAAGCCACACCATGAGCGCCCAAGCCTCCCTGCACACTGAGCAGGACATGCTCACCGCACTGATCGACAGCGTCGAATCCGCCGAAGACGCGATGGCCAAGGCCACCCGCAGCACAGTGCTAACCCCGCGCTTCTACACCACTGACTACGATGCCATGGACCGCCTGGACGTGTCGTCGCTGCGGTCCGAGTGGGACGCGATGATTGCCGAGTACGAGGGCGACAACAACCACGACCACTTCCAGCGTGACGCCACCTTCGAGCAAGAGGCACGCGAGGGCATGGCCAGCCTGTCGCCGGAGTTGCGCCAGGAGTTCCTGGACTTCCTGATCTCCTCATGCACCTCGGAGTTCTCCGGCTGCATCCTGTACAACGAGATCCAGAAGCGCGTGACGAACCCCGACATCAAGGCGTTGATGCGCTACATGGCCCGCGACGAGTCACGCCATGCCGGCTTCATCAATAGCGCGCTGCGCGACTTCGGCCTGGGGATTGATCTGGGTGGGCTCAAGCGCAACAAGTCCTACACCTTCTTCAAGCCCAAGTACATCTTCTACGCCACCTACCTGTCGGAGAAGATCGGCTACGCCCGCTACATCACCATCTTCCGCCAGCTGCAGAAAAACCCGGACAAGCGCTTCCATCCGATCTTCCGATGGTTCGAGCGCTGGTGCAATGACGAGTTCCGTCACGGCGAATCTTTCGCGCTGATCATGCGAGCCCAGCCCCACCTGCTGCGTGGGCTGAACGTCTGGTGGATCCGTTTCTTCACCCTGGCGGTCTACGCCACCATGTTCGTGCGGGACCATACGCGGCCGATGATGCATGAAGCCATGGGCCTGGACTCGACCGAGTACGACTACGAGGTGTTCCGTCTGACCTCCGAGATTTCGGCCCAGGTGTTTCCGGTGGAACTGGACATTGACCACCCGGTTTTCCGGGCGGGCTTGGAGCGACTGCTGGCGCGCTCGATTGCCCACGCCAAAGCGAAACAGCGCGGCGGCCTCGGCGGCCTGATCGGGCAGGCCTGGCATGCGGGCGCGGCGGGCCTGACCTTCGTGAGGCTGCTGCTGCTGCCGGTGCGCCGGCGGCCACTGCCGGCGCAGATCCGCGTGCAACCCGTTTGGTGAGTGACAGGCAAGGACGCATCGCGCCATGAATGACTTGCTACGGGACACCGCAGCCCCTGCGCTGTTCGCGCTGCTGGCGTGGTGGTTCGGCACGGGCGCCATCCTGTGGCTGGTACGCCGGCCCACCGGCGGTTTTCGCGGTCGGATGGCCGCGGTCACCATCGCCGGCCTGGCCAGCGTTTGGGTCGCTTGGCACAGCATGCAGGTGAGCGGCCCAGCCGCCGCCTATCTGGGCTTTGCCAGCGTGATCGTGATGTGGGGCTGGCACGAGATGGCCTTCCTCAGCGGCTGGATCACTGGCGGGCGCAAGTCCCCGCTGACGCCCGGCGCCCGCGGCCTGCTGCGCTTCAAAGAGTCGGTGCAGGTGGTGCTGCATCACGAGCTCGCGCTGCTTTTCAACTTCACACTACTCTGGGTACTTCAGCAGGGGCATCCCAACCACGTGGCGATCTGCACCTTTGCCTTGCTCTGGTGCATGCGCCTGTCGGCCAAGCTCAATCTTTTCTTTGGCGTGCCGGAGGTTGGCGATCAGTACCTCCCTGGCCATCTGAAATACCTGGGCAGCTACTTCCGCCGTGGCAGGGTGAGCCTGTTCTTCTGGGGCTCTATCGCCATGGCCAGCGGAAGCTGGCTGTGGTTAGTCAGTCAGGCGCGCAGTGGCGCAGTCGAGGTCACGACCGGCTGGGTGCTACTGGCAGCCCTGCTGGGCCTGGCCATCGTGGAGCACCTGATCATGATGTTCCCGCTGCCGCTGCAGAAGTTGTGGGGCTGGGCCATGGGCACTCCCGCGGCTGCGCCCGCCGTCGCAGCTGCGGCCGTGCCAGCCATGCCGGGCGCCAGCGGAGATCGACCATGAACGCCTTCCGCGCCGCCGAGGAGCGTGACACGCCGCCCCGCGTCGGGCCGGGTGCGCCCACCGCGGTGGTGATTGGCAGTGGCTTCGGCGGCCTGGCTGCGGCCATACGCCTGTCTTGCAGCGGCTGGAACGTACGCATTCTGGAAAAGCAGGACGCCCCGGGGGGCCGCGCCTGCATGTTCCGGCAGGACGGCTTCAGCTTCGACGCTGGCCCGACCATCATCACCGCGCCCTTTCTTCTTGAAGAACTGTGGGCGCTGTGCGGACGCCGCATGGACGCGCACGTCGACCTGCGACAGATGGCGCCCTTCTATCGCATCCGTTTTGATGACGGAACGCATTTCGACTACAGCGGAGATACGGCAGCGATGGAGGCCGAGGTCGCCCGCTTCTCCCCGGAGGACGTTCCGGGCTTTCGCCGCCTGATGCAGGCCGCCGATCGCGCCCGGGTGCTGGGGTTCGAGGGCATGGGTGCCACCGCCTTTGATTCGATTCGGCATCTGATCGCGGCCATTCCGGACTTCCTGCGCATGCAGGCCTGGCGCAGCCTCCACAGCCTGGTGGCCAAGTACCTCAAGCACCCGAAGCTGCGGATCGTCATGAGCTTCCATCCGCTGCTGATCGGAGGCAATCCGTTTTCGGTCACCTGCGCCTACACCCTGATCCATGCGCTGGAAAAGCAATGGGGTGTGCACTCGGCCATGGGCGGCACCGGTGCCATCGTCGACGGCCTGGTGGACCTGCTGTCCGAGCGTGGCGTGCATGTCGAGTGCATGCGGCCGGTCACCCGCATCCGTGTGGAGCAAGGCCGCGCCCGTGGCGTGGAACTGGCCACCGGCGAGTTCATCCCGGCCGACATTGTGGTGAGCAACGGCGACTCGGCATGGACTTATAAGAACCTGGTGGAGCCGCAGCACCGTCGCCACTGGACCGACCGTCGGATCAAGCGCGGGCGCTACTCGATGGGTCTGTTCGTCTGGTACTTCGGCGTCCGCGGCCAGTACGCGGATGTACCTCACCACATGATGGTGCTCGGGCCCCGCTACCGCGAGTTACTGGCAGACATCTTCAAGCGCAAGCACCTTTCGAAGGACTTCAGCCTGTACCTGCACCGGCCCACCGCCACCGACCCCTCGCTCGCGCCAGCGGGTTGCGATACCTTCTATGCCCTCTCGCCTGTGCCCCACCTGGACTCGGGGACCGACTGGACGGAGCATGCCGAAACCTACCGGCGCGCGATTTGTACCGCGCTGGAGGAGACCGTGTTGCCAGGTCTGTCGCAGCGGGTGGTCTCCTCCCGCGTGGTCACGCCACTGGATTTCCAGGATCGGCTGTGGTCCTACAAGGGGGCCGGCTTCGGTCTGGAGCCGCTGTTGCTGCAAAGCGCCTGGTTCCGTCCCCATAACCGCAGTGAAGACGTCAATGGCCTGTACATGGTGGGTGCCAGCACCCACCCTGGCGCAGGGGTGCCCGGGGTGCTGATGTCGGCCAAGGCGCTGATGTCGGTGCTGCCTTCGGTCAAGGCCTACTATGCCCAGTGAGCGCCACACCCAAGTAGGCGCAGGCGAAGTGCCCATCATGCAAGTCTCTGCACCAGAAGCGACGCACAACCTGGCCGACGCCGACCTTGAAGCTTGCGCCCGCATGATGCGCGGCGGCTCCCGCACCTTTTTCGCCGCCAGCCGACTGCTGCCGCCTCGGGTGCAAGCCGGCGCGATCGCGCTCTATGCCTTTTGCCGGGTGGCCGACGACCTGGTCGATCAGCCCGGAGGTGGCCCGGCGGCAGTGGAGATTCTCCGGCAGCGTCTGGACGGGATTTACGCAGGGACGCCCTCCGACTGCCTGGAGGACCATGCCCTGGCGCTGCTGGTGCAGCAGACCGATCTCCCCCGGCACCTGCTCGACGCGCTGGTCGAAGGCTTTGCCTGGGACGCCTCCGGCCGGTGTTACGACACCCTGGAGTCGGTCCATGCCTACGGCGCTCGGGTCGCTGGCACCGTCGGCGCAATGATGGCCTGGGTCATGGGCGCCCGCTCTTCGGGCACGCTGGCGCGAGCCTGTGAGCTCGGCGTCGCGATGCAGCTGACCAACATCGCACGCGATGTCGGCGAAGATGCACGCAACGGTCGGCTCTACCTGCCTCGTCACTGGCTGCGAGAGGCTGGGGTGGACCCAGATGCCTGGCTGCGCGCGCCGACGTTCTCACCGGCCATCGCAGCGGTGGTGGGGCGCCTGCTGCAGGAGGCTGATCGGCTCTATGCCGGCGCCCAACCGGGCATCGGCGCCTTGCCGGCCGACTGCCGCGCGGCCATCCTGGCGGCCAGCCAGATCTACGCGGAAATCGGGCACCAGCTACGACGTGAAGGCGGCGACAGCATCAAGCAACGAACCGTCGTCGGCACCGCGCGCAAGCTGGTGCTGCTGGCCGGCGCCTGGACCCAGGCCGGCTGGATTCGCGCAGAGGTCGATCCGGCCCCACCACTGCCGGCGATTGAATTCCTGGTCAACGGCTGCGAGGCCTACCTGGGGCAGCTTCAGCCTGGCTCGACGGCCCTGACCAGCGGCTTTCCCAATCGCCCCCTGACGCAGCGGGTGGCGTGGGTCCTGGGCCTGCTCGAGCGCCGCGAGCACGAGCGCAGCGAGCACCCGGCGCGCAGACGAATGCGCGCCACTGGCCTGCCGCCAGCAGCGCGTCCTGCACCCTGAGAGCGCCTCGCACCACCAAGCCGGCGTCAGCGCGCCGGTGAGTCCAGGTGGCCAGGCGAATGCTGCCAATCGACCCAAGACAAGCGCTTGGGCCCGAGGCCGCGCGCGCTTACTTTTTCGGGCGGTTGAACCAGTTGGCCAGCATGAACAGGCCGAACACTACGAACATCAGAATCAGGATATGGTGGATTTGCATCGTCTCGTCTCCAAAGTAATTCAAGGGGTCGACGCCGCCGGCGCACCGGGACGCCGCAGCATCGGGACCATCAGGGCCAGCGTCACCGCCAGCAGCGTGAATTCCAGCAGATAAACCGCCTCGTAGCCGGCGAGTGAACCCCAGCGGGAGGCAACCCAATCGCGCAGGAGCCCGCCGGCGCCAATCGCCAGGCCTGCGGCAGTGGCCTGCACCGCACCCCAAGCACCCAGGGCGAGGCCAGCTTGGCCCTCGGGCGCCATCTGCATTGTGGAGGTGAGTGTGCCATGGCCGAACAAGCCCCCGCCCAAGCCGATCAGGAAGGTACCCAAAACGAACAGCACGGGTTGTTGCAACGGAGCGCAGGCGATCACGGCCAGGAAGGCCGGCAGGCCCACCAGGGCACCGGCGCTGGCCATGCGCCAAGGGTCAGCACCGCGTGCCAAGACACGGGAGGCCCAGGCAAAGCCGATCAGCCCCCCCAGGGCCAGGGTCGCGGTCAACCAAGTGGTCTGGCCTACGCTGAGGCCCAGCCACTCGCCGCCATACGGCTCGAGCAGCACGTCCTCCATGTTGAACGCCAATGTGCCAACGCCGACCGCGGCGAGCTTGCGCAGGGCCTGCGGGCGCTGGCGCAACGCTTCCCAGGCCTGGCCAAAACGCGGGTCATCGGCGTGCCGAGGGCGCGGGCGCCGAAGACGGCTTCGGCTCTCCTGCTTCCAGATCGCCAGCACGTTGAGCACCACGGTCGTCACCGCCGCCGCCTGTATCACCTGGATCAGGCGGCCAGGGGAGTACTCAGACAGGAACTCTCCGAAGATCAGAGCACTGCCGATGGTGCCCACCAGCAGCATGGTGTACATGAATCCCACCACCTTGGGATGGTCCTTCGTCGGCGCCAAGTCAGTGGCCAGGGCCAGGCCTGCAGTCTGCACCGTGTGCAGGCCGGCGCCCACCAGCAAGAACGCGATGGCCGCGGCCCCATGCCCCACCCAGGGCGGCACGCTGGCGGAGTCACCGGCTCTTGCCAGAACCAGAAGGGCGAAGGGCATCACGCACAGGCCGCCGAACTGAAGCAGGGTACCCATCCAGATATAGGGCACGCGCCGCCATCCGAGTTCGCTGCGGTGGTGGTCTGAGCGAAAGCCGATCAGCGCGCGTAGCGGGGCAAAAAGAATGGGCAGGGCGACCATCATCGCCACCAGGGCGGCGGGCACGCCCAACTCAATGATCATGACGCGGTTCAGGGTGCCGACCAGCAGGGTGAGCGCCATGCCCACCGACACCTGAAAAAGTGAGAGACGCAGCAAGCGAGACAGCGGCAGGTCTTCAGAGGCTGCGTCGGCAAAGGGAAGAAAGCGCGGGCCCAGCGTGGCAAGCCAGCTAGCAGGGCGACGGACGGCGGACCCCGATGTGGCGGCCGAGTCGCCTGGGGTTTTGGGAATGCTCATGGCCCGATACCGCCTTGGGCAAGAACGAAGAAAGGAAAGAGGCCAGCGGCAAAAGCCGCCGGCCTCGCCATCAAGGCGATGGTTACTTCTTGGCGGCCGCGGCCGCCGGTGGCGCTTCGGCCGCGGCAGCTGCCACGGCTTTCTGACCACCGTTGAGGAAGTTCTTCACCCAGGTCGTGTTCAACGTCAGCGCCAGGTGGACGCTGAACGAAGCAACCGCGACGGCGGCGATGAAGATGGGGATGCCCACCGAAGGCTTGACCACGCACCACATTTTTCCGTAGATCATGTGCAGGTCTCCTTACTTCATCCAAGGGGAATAGATATAGGCCAGCAGATGCGCGAAGGCCGCGATCATGCCGAATATCTGTGTCCCCTGAATGAGGTTGCGGTGGATCTCCTCCGATTCGCCCTCGGTCAGACCGGTGGGCCACACTTTGTCTTTGTCGGACATCATGTTTCTCCTTGGAAGATTTATCGCTCGTGCAGAACCCGCACGCGGGTGGCCGGCAACCCGAACGGTCGGAGGCTGATGTCATTTTAGATTGACACAGACATTAGTCAATATGAATTGACAACCCTTTGTCCCTCGTTCCACTAAGGGATTTCCCGGGTGCTGACGCGGCAGAGCTGCCTCGGGCACCGATCCCTGTGCCACCCTCACCCCCTGCGTGGCATCCGCCAGGGCAGCATGCCCTGCACGATGGGTGAGACCAAACGGGGAACGTTCAGCGTCTCGTGGAAGCTGGTAACCGTCTCCCCCAGCAGTTCGCTGCGCAGCACCGCCCGCTGATAAAAGGGTGTGTCCTCGAGTTGGTGCAGCACCTGTACCGCGCCCGGTGCGCGCATGCGGCGCGGGATGCGCCAGGCGGTCGGCCGCATCACCTGACGCGCGGGAGCATCAAATGGCGTGACCTGGCCGTCACGTCCGAAACGCAGGGCCAGCAGGTTCTCGCTGCCATCGTGGTTCTGCACGTCATAGAGCACCGCGGTGCTGCCGTCGCGCAGGAGGCTGCGTGACCAGTCCCATTCACGGCAAGCGTGAGCAATGGGCTCGTCGCCCTCGTTGGAGTCCAGATAGGCCTGGCCCTGCCAGCGCTGCCCGGGCGACTCAAGTTCGACCTCGACCCGGGCCGAGGGCGCGAGCGGACCCCAGCGGTGCCGTCCCCGGGGGTCAATGGGAGTGCTGAAACCGAACAGGCGGTCGGGATGCAGCACCACTCGACCTCGAACTCGCCGAGGCAGGGGCACGCCAACCTCGTCGATGTCGATCACCAAGCGCCTACCGTCCCAGCGCAGGGCGCTGGGACCGATGCGAAACTGCTGCGCATCGCGCGTGCACCAGCGCGCGCCGCGCTCGGTCATGGTCCAACGTCGCTGCGGGCCGTACAGGGCCACATTGAGGCAGCAGAAGTCTCCCGCTGGCGCTGCGCCACGGCGCAAGGCCCAAGCGTAGTAGGGCGAGAAGACGCTGCCGACGAAGGCGATGAGCGTGAGGCCGTAGCGACCGTCGTCGCTCAGCGCATCGACATACCACCAGAGGTAGCCACCGGACGCCACCGGCTGGTCGAAACGAGGCTGGCCGTCACGGCCGCGGCCGCCAGCTGCCCCGACATCGCTGCCATCGGGACCCCCGGCCCCGGGTGCACGCTGCCCCCGGCCAGGAACAGGCCCGGCACCGGGCTGGTCGAGGGCGACCTGGCGAACGCCGACATCCAGCCGTGAGTGGCCTGGCCATAGAGCGCGCCCCCAGTCGCCGGGAAAAGCCGGTCGAAATCCTCGGGCGAGGTGCGCACCACCTGGTGCGACTGCGGCGATAGCGCCAGTCCGCAGCGATGGAGCAGGGAGAAAGTCGTGGATTCGCATTCGGCCAGGGCCTCCGGGGTAATCAGGCCACGCCCGCCAATGGCCGGGGCATTCACCAGGCACAGCAGCCTCTGGGCTCCGACCTGTGGGCCCTCGTGCCCGCGGTCCTGGGCGCAGACATAGACGGTGGGCCGACGGGGCAAGCGGCCGGCCTCAAAGATATCGCTGAACTCGCTGCGGTAGTCGCTGCGGAAGAAAACGTTGTGGCGGTCCAGCGCGAGGCCCTCGGTCGGCGCGTGGATGGACCAGGTCAGCGCAGACAGCGAGCGCGGACCGACGGCTGGAGCGGCACGTCGCACCGGATCGCCCAGCAGGCCATCAGCCAGCGCGGCGATGTCGCCGTTGAACACCACTCGGTCGGCGGGCAGGCGCTCGCCACCCTCGAGCAGCACTGCGCTGGCACGCCCGCCAGTGAGTTCGATGCGCTCGCAGCGGGCGCCCCACCGGAACTGCGCGCCGCGCTCCTGCGCCAGACGCGCCATCATCTGTGCCAGCGCGTGCATGCCGCCGTCGACCGACCAGACGCCGTCCATCTCCACCTGCGCGATCAGCATGAGGGTGGCCGGCGCCTCCCAGGGCGAGGAGCCGCAATAGGTGGCATAGCGACCAAACAACTGCTGCAGGCG
>JACCDP010413730.1_pt1 | contig 29594 bp, 48 predicted proteins | sample 7445841 | NCBI WGS metagenome assembly JACCDP01 (sample SAMN15323441, study PRJNA562643) | freshwater metagenome | isolation source: river surface water | place: USA:Blue River Watershed | collected 2017-08-17 | reverse complement strand
TTACACACCTACACGTTCATTCATACTATTCATTAATGGATGGACTAAATTCACCTAAAGAATTATGCCAAGCAGCGTTAGATGCTGGGCAAACTGCGATTGCAATTACAGACCATGGTACTCTCTCATCACACAGAGATATGCAAATTGCCGCAAAGGAAATTGGCATTAAGCCAATTCTTGGTGTTGAGGCGTACATTTCTCCAACTGATAGGTTTGACAGATCATCTAAAACAGATAAATCTATTCAGGCCTACAACCATATTATTTTGCTAGCGAAAAATAAAAAGGGGTTGGAGAATATAAATATTCTACAAGAGCTAGCATGGAACGAAGGGTTTTATCATAAGCCACGTATTGACAGAGAGGTTTTAAAAGAATATGCGGAAGGTATTATTGTCCTTAGCGGATGCCTTAATGGTCTTATTAGTAAGTGCATCGAAAAAGGCGAATTGGGAGAAGCAAGGCTTATACTCAAAGACTTTAAGCAAACTTTTCAAGAAGATTTTTATGTGGAGGTTCAATCTCATAATCCGCCAGAAATAAATGCTGCTCTTCTTGATCTTGCTGACGAGCTTAAAATTAAGGCGGTGGCAACTGGAGATGCTCACTTTGCTAAAGAAGAAGACAGAATCCTAGAAGAAGCACTACTAATTCTATCTACATCTCCAAAAGCGGACAAGGATATGGATTTTGATATGTCTAGAAACATGAAGGACATGTTAGATAGATTTAACTATCTTTATCCTGATCGTAGAATCTCATTTCAAGACATGAATTTGTTTATACAGTCACGCTCAGAGATTGAGTCTGACTTTAATAAGGCTGGAATATCACGTAAAGACATATACGAAAATACAATGGAAATTGCCAATAAGATTGGAGATTATGAGTTTTCTCAAGGATTAGACCTCCTGCCAGTGCCAAAGACGGATGCCGATGAAAGACTAAGGAAGTTGGCTGAAAGAGGCTTAGAGAGGCTACAGAAGGCCTCAGACCCTATTTATATAGACAGGCTTAACGAAGAACTTGGCATTATTGCTAAGAAAAATTTTGCTTCGTATTTTCTTGTTGTTGGGGACATGATTAATTGGGCTAAAGAAAATAATATTACCGTTGGCCCAGGCAGAGGATCGGCTGCTGGATCTTTAGTTTGTTATACATTAGGAATTACGGATGTAGATCCCATTAAATATGATTTGCTTTTCTTTAGGTTTATTAATGAAGAGCGAAACGACTTTCCAGATATCGATACAGATTTTGAAGACCGTCGTAGAAAAGAAGTTAAAGATTATTTAAAGAAAAAGTTTAAACACGTTGCTTCTATTTCTACATACACTTATTTTAAAGACAAGGGTGTTGTTAGAGACGCTGCTCGTGTATTTATGGTTCCACTGCAAGAGGTTAATCGTGCACTAAAATCTGTAGATACATTTGAAGACTTTATAGATTCTCCAAATACAAAAGAATTTAGAATGCGGTACCCAGAAGTTGTTTGGCTTGCGGATAGGCTTCGTGGAAGAATCAGGTCAGTAGGAGTTCATGCTGCTGGTGTCGTTGTTGCAAAAGATGATTTAAGAAAGTTTGCGCCAGTTGAATCTCGTGAAGATGCACAGGATAAAGTTTCTGGTCGAATTCCAGTAGTTGCATACGACATGGATACGGTTGCAGACATAGGCCTTATTAAGCTGGATGCGCTGGGCCTCAAGACACTTTCCGTAATATCTGATACATTAAAGTCTATTAAGGATAGGCACGGAAAGACAATTAATCTTTCTGAGATGGCAATGGACGATGTTAATGTTTACAAGATGCTAAACGATGGGTATACAAAAGGCGTATTCCAGGCAGAAGCAACTCCATACACAAACCTTTTAATTAAAATGGGCGTAGATAAATTTGAAGATCTTGCTGCTTCTAATGCTCTTGTTCGTCCTGGCGCCATGAATACAGTGGGTGCTGCTTACATCAATCGTAAGAATGGCAATGAGGCTGTAGATTATATGCACACAATTATGAAGCCTTTTACCGAGAATACATATGGTGTTATTATATATCAAGAGCAAGTTATGCAGGCATGCGTACACTTGGGCGGTATGACTTGGGCAGAGGCTGATAAGGTCCGCAAGATTATTGGAAAGAAAAAAGATGCAAAAGAGTTTGACCAGTTCAAGGATAAGTTTATTGCTGGGGCTTCAGAACACATTACTAAGAAAAAAGCCGAAGCGCTATGGCATGATTTTGAAGCGCATGCTGGTTATTCTTTTAACCGCTCCCATGCTGTTGCTTACTCTATGCTTAGTTATTATACTGCTTGGCTTAAGTTTTATTACCCGCTTGAGTTTATGTTTTCAATCCTTAAAAATGAAAATGATAAGGACGCCAGAACAGAATACCTGATTGAAGCAAAAAGATTAGGCCTTAAGGTATTGCTTCCACACATTAATGAATCACAGGTTTACTTTTCCCTTCAAGACAATGCGATTAGATTTGGTTTGGCTGAGGTAAAGTTTATCTCAGACGGTATTGCAAATAAAATAATAGAAAGAAGACCATTTAATGATTATGCTGACTTTATTGAGAAAGCATCAAAAAAGGGTTCTGGCATTAATAGCCGTGCTGTTACTGCTCTTAACGCCATCGGCGGTGCTGCGTTTCCTGATAACAAAAGGCAAGGAAATGAAAAAGACAATTACTACGAATATTTAGGAATCCCTACATTTAATCTAGAAGGCATACCCCCTAGAATTAAGGCGCAAGCAAGACCAATTGAAGAGTTTGATGATTTGGGTTCATTTGTAATGTTCGGCATGGTAAAAAGCATTAAGCGTGGTAATGGGTGGGCTAGAGTAGAGCTGGTCGATGAGACTGGATCCATAGGGTTATTCCATACAGAACAGACCCAAATTGAAACAGGTCAGATGTACTTTATTCTTGTAGGAGACAACAGAATTGCAAGGTATGTTAAAGTTTCAGATATCAATCCAGAGTCACAAGATATTTTTGTAGATTATCTATATAGAAAGGCTTACGACTTAAATGATGAAGAGTACATTGTTGTAAACTTTACTCCTTATACTACTAAAGCTGGTAAGCAGATGAGCCATATAGTTCTTTCTGACAAGGATAAAAATTTAACTAGAGCAATTGCTTTTCCCGCCATGTACAAAATGACGTTGGCTAAAATGCGTGAAGGAATGAAGTGTAAGGTTACGTTGTCTAAACTAGATGACGGTACTTTAAATATAAAGGAGATAAAATGACAGAAGAGATAAAAGTTTCTACTGCTGAGGAAGTTTTTGGTACTTTAAGTGTGCCAAAAATACTTATTGCTGCTATTGAAACATTAGGCACAATAACTGTTCCAACTGATGCATTTTTAAATGCAGGCACAGAAGATCAAGAATTACAAGTTGATTACAATTCGGATAATCAAACATTTACATTTAAGCTAAAGGCAAAAGATGAACCAGGGTCAGATAACAACCAGCTCATTACAGACTTCGAGTAATGAAGTAGAGCTAGCAACAGATTATGGATTAGATGTTCTAGCTGCAATTTTACACGAAACAGCAATTGAAAAAGGTTTTTGGAATAATCCAAAAAGCTTTGACGTGTTTGGGAATAAGCTTGCCCTAGTACACTCGGAAGTTACGGAAGTTCTAGAAGCAATTAGAAAGAACAAAGGTTCTGAAGAAATTGTAGAAGAGATGGTTGATATTTTAATTAGAACTCTCGACCTTTATGCATCAATGCGTAACGGCGGATTTGTAACTCACAGCCTAGATGAGATTTTATTTAAAAAGATGAAGATTAATAAAGATCGACCAAAGCTTCACGGCAATTTATTTTAATGATATAATTGTATCAAAGAGAGAGACAGTAAATGACTATAGCGATTGATGACATCCTAGCAGGATTAGATCCAAAAACAAGAGCAAGAGTAAAAGCAGCACAAGATGTAAAAGTTGAAAAACAAAAGACTCCTAGCATTGGGCTTAATATGGCCCTAAAAGGTGGTCTAGGATACGGACGACAGGTTCTTGTGTGGGGAAATAAGTCTGCAGGAAAGTCTTCTTTTTGTCTGCAAATGATTGCATTGGCACAAAAAGAAGGCAAGACGTGTGCATGGATTGATGCAGAAGCGTCTTACGATCAGTCGTGGGCAGAGATGCTTGGAGTAGATTCATCTTCCCTTATTTACTCTCCAGCAAAGACAGTCAATGATATGGTTGATGTTGCTACAAAGCTAATGGATGCAGGGGTTGACATTATTGTTGTCGACTCTATTTCAGCGCTGTTACCAGCAATTTATTTTGAAAAAGATGGAAATGAAATGAAAGATTTGCAAGATACAAAGCAAATCGGAGCAGAAGCAAAGGATATGACCCATGCGGTCAAAATGTTAAATTATGCAAACAAAAATACATTATTGGTTCTCATCTCACAGCAAAGAAATCAGTTTGGATCTATGCATGCCTCCCACATACCAACAGGAGGAATGGCGGTCAAGTTCTTTTCTTCCACAGTCATTAAGCTTTGGTCTTCTGAGGCTGAGGCTAATGCTATCAAGGCTGGCGTTAAAGTCGGTGACAAAATTATTGAACAAAGAGTTGGCAGGCCTGTCAATTGGATTATTGATTACAACAAGCTCGGCCCCCCTAACCTTTCAGGACAATACGACTTCTACTACCAAGGAGAATCTTTAGGGGTAGACCTAGTAGGTGAAACTTTAGATGTTGCAGAAATGGTTGGAGCAGTTGAAAAGGGTGGCGCTTGGTATACTGTTAATGGAGAAAGACTTCAGGGTCGTGCCAAAGCTGTAACTTACTTAAGAGAAAATCCAGAAGTAGTAGATAAGCTTATTGAGGAAATAGATGCCAAATCTTGATGAGTTCTTTAAAAAAGAAGAACTTCTGTCTCCAGAACTTGAAAAATTTGGCGGGAAAAAGCCTTGTGCAAAATGCGATAAAGATGCAGAAGAATATTTTTGGGATTCAGTGTCTCTGACCATGAGTTGGGAATGTCCAGATGGTCACAAAAATTCATTTAAGGTTAACTGATGTCAGAAAGATCTGAGGTTAAAAGAGACGGCGCTAAAGCACAAAAGAACAGCGGAAGAGGTGATTATCAAAAGGGTGATGCAAAATGGAAAATGTTCCTTGTAGACTATAAAGAAGCATCTAAATCGTTTACTTTAAATAAATCAGTGTGGTCTAAGATTTGCACTGATACCTTTAAGGTAAGCAGAGACATGCACCCAGCATTAAAGATTATAATTGGAGAAGATTCTAAGGTTCGTCTTGGGATTATTGAGTGGTCAATTCTTGAAGAGCTAATTGATTTTTATGAGGAGAACAATGATTAGAGAAATATTTTTAACAACAGTTGTTGGTGCAGCAGTAGGTGCTGTTTTTAGTATATTTAGGCTACCCATCCCAGCTCCACCAGTATTTGCAGGTCTAATGGGCATTGTAGGTCTTTGGATTGGTTACGGGTTAGTACAGAGGTTCATATAATGGAAATATTTTTAATTTCAGGAATAGCAATAGGTTTTTTAATTGGGTATCCGTTAGGATTATTCATAGATGGTTTAGACAAGAAAGAGAAGGTTAAAAGTGGCAGAAGATAAAAATACTCTTGAGTTAATTAGTGATATAACAGAGTTTAATGACTTGCATGAGTTTATGAAAGACGAGCACCTAGATAAGGCTTTGGCCATAGTAGTAAAGTTATTAATGAATCCAGATGTTCCTTCCGCTAAAGCACCTATGCTTATTATGGAACTTCAAGCAATGTCCACCAAGTTTGCCGTAATGTCTTCTGTGTATTCAACTATTGCTAAGGATAAAGCGGGAACCGTAAATAACAATAAGAAGAACGTTTACTATTCAGTAAAGGAGTCCATAGACAAACTTGTAGATGCACTTAAGTATGTCGTTAGGTACAACTCATGATTCAAAAAAGAATTATGCTGGTGTTTATTTTTATTGGTTCAGCAATAGGATTGTTTGTTTTAAATTCTAATCAACCAGAGTGCATTAACCTATACGTAGACTACGGAAATGATTCTACAGTAGAAAAGAAATGCGTAAGTGCCAGTGGTAAAGTTAATTCTTTAGATCTATTAAAGACACATGGGTATAATATAGAGGGAACAGTAAAGTATGGAAATTCTGTTGTCTGCAGAGTAAATAATTTTCCCAACAACAGTGTTGAAAAATGCCAAGACATGCCACCAGAAAATGCATATTGGGCCGTGTTAGTAAAAAAGAATCAGGCCTTGCCATTTCCAAGAAATGAATGGGGCTGGGCACAAAAGGGAATTAATGAAACTTTTGTCGAACCAGGAGACCACCTTGGCCTAGTATTTTCTACTAAAGGAGAAGTAAGATGGCCGTAGAATTATTAGAAGAAAAGGTTAAGAATAAATCTTTTCCAGTATTAATTATTGCTCAGCTTTTTATAACAGTTTTTGCTTTATCTGTAGTTAATGAAATTGCAGTAGATGTTTGGCGTTATTTAAGGGGTCACTGATGGTAATACTAAGTAAAATTTATACTAAAACTGGCGATGATGGGCAAACCTCTAACGCTAACAACGAAAGGGTGTCTAAGACTAGCCCTATAATGGAAGCGATAGGTGCTGTAGATGAGGCCAACTCTGCTATTGGAATGGCAACCGATGAGTATAATGATATTATTGAAAGAGTTCAGAGCGACTTATTTGATCTTGGCGCAGAGCTTGCAGGTGCTTCAACAATAACAATATCTGAAAACAGAGTAACATATTTAGAAAATGTAATTGATGACTATAATGAATATCTAGAACCTTTAAGATCTTTTGTTTTACCAACAGGACCACTGCACAATGCAAGGACTGTTGTAAGAAGGGCAGAGCGTGAAGTTTGGAAGATAGAAAACGTAAATCCAAACATTGCTAAGTATTTAAATCGTCTATCAGACTTATTGTTTGTTATGGCTAGATATCACAATAAAGGAAAAGAAAAAATGTGGGTGCCAAACAATGGCTAGAGATATTGTAAAGAACCTTAAGTTTAAAAAACATACTGGAAAGTTCTTCGATCCAGAAAAATTTGCATCATTGCTTGATGAGTCATATCGTAATACTAAAAGAGCAGATGGAGAGATGACAAAGAAGTCATTCAGCCCCAGCTCGCTTGGATATGGTCATGGCAAGTGTCCAAGATACTGGTACATGGCATTTTCTGGTGCAGTTTTTATTGATGACAATGATGCTGTTGCTGTTGCCAATATGGCACAAGGAACTCAGGCACATGAAAGACTACAAAATCTTATTAAGACAATGCCCGAATGGAGAGCGGAAGAAGAAGAGATCATTAATGAGTATCCCCCAATTCGTGGCTTTATAGATTTAATCATGGAGTATGATGGAGAGACTGTCATTGGAGAAATTAAAACGGCAAAGCAAGAGGTGTGGGACACAAGACAGTCAGAAATGAAGTCATCTGCAAACCACATGCTACAGCTACTTACATACATGAAATTAAAGAATGCTAAAGAGGGATTCTTTTTGTATGAAAATAAAAATACTCAAGAGATTTTAATTATTCCTATTTCAATGAATGATAAAAACAAAAAGATCATTGAAGATGCATTCCTTTGGATGCAAGAGGTCTATGACAACTTTAAAGATGGAGACATCCCAATGAGGCCCGCAGGGGCAACCAAGTCAAAGATGCCGTGTACATATTGCCCAATTAAAAAAGAATGTTACAGTAAAGACACCCCAGTGGGAACTGTTCAAATTGAGCTGTATGAGGTTCCAATTTTATGATATGTATAAATTTAGAATGCAAAAAAGAGTTTGATGCTAAAACCCATAATCAAAAATATTGTTCCGATGAGTGTTGCAGAGTTGCAACTAATAAAAGAATTATGGAAAAATATTATGAAAAAAAAGCTATTAAAAATGGAGCACTAAGATATTGTAAAAAATGCAAATCAGTTCTTAGTAGGTATAACTCAGAAAACATATGTTCATCTTGTCAAAAAGTAAATCATAAAAAAACAAAAAATTTAATTTTGGAGATCATAGATGAAATTAGCTAGCCTTATTAAAACTAAAGCGAATAGGGTACTTGGGATAGATGCATCTACAAGCTCTATAGCTTTTTGTTTAATGGAAGATGATGTTCCTTTAAAATGGGGAAAGATTAATCTTGTTGGAGAAGATATCTATGAAAAAATCTATGATGCAAAAAACAAAATGTCTGTCATGTTAGAAGAATTAAAGAGTGATTATATTGTTGTAGAAGGAGCCATACTTGTCAGATCAGCAGATGCTGTGATAAAATTGTCTTATGTATATGGTGTCGTTATTGCTGAGCTTATGTCTACTGGCGCTTCCGTTATTACTATATCCCCTAGTTCTTGGCAGGCATATATTGGAAATAAAAACCCAACAAAAGAAGAGAAAGCAGCAATAAAGATTAAAAATCCAGGATACGCAGAATCTTGGTATAAAAATCAGCTGAGAAACATGCGTAAGCAAAGAACAGTAGATTATTTTAATAAAAAATATAACTTAAATGTTACAGATTTTGATGTGGCTGATTCATTTGGAATTGCTCACTATGCTAACCAGGTCCTTACAAAACGATGAAACTGTACCAGAGCAAAGATTGGCTATACAGAAGATATGTTGTTCAAAAGAAAACAGTTACAGAAATAGGTAAAGAGTGCGGTGTCTCTGCTATGACTATACAGAGATATTTACAAGAGTTTGGATTGTTAAGAAAAAAATGACAGATTATCCTAATAAAAGCGGCGGGTATCAAGCTTGGGTAACAGACCTACAGTTAATAGCAACAGAAGCTCCATCTGGACAAAAAATTATCAGAGAATGTCTAGAGGTTGCCGAAATGCTAATTAAAAAAAATGTTTCTTATGGTGACTCTGCCCTAAACCCAATGAGACTTTTCGCCCAGTCAGATTCTGTAGAACAATTAAAAGTTCGTATTGATGATAAATTAAATAGAATTAAAAACTCGCAAGGTTTTGCAGGGGACAACGATATAGACGATTTGATCGGATACCTTATACTTTTGCGTATTGCAATGTCTCAGGTTGCTATTTCAGTCGACTAGAAGTATAATAATTACATGAGCGATATAGAGCCAGCAGTACATTTTGACCGAATGAACAAGGTCGTAGAAGAGTTGTTAAAAGGCAATTCTGCAACACAGATAGCCACACTTACTGGTTATTCTAGAAAAGAAGTTCTTGAGTTTATTGATGAGTGGAAGGGTGTTGTACATAACGACAGCAACATTCGTGATCGTGCCAGAGAAGCAATATCTGGAGCCGATCAACACTACGCAATGCTTATTAAAGAAGCATGGAAGACCGTAGAAGATGCAGACACCCAAGGACAACTCAGCGTTAAAGCAGGAGCGTTAAAACTTATAGCTGACATAGAAACAAAAAGAATCGCTATGCTACAGTCTGTTGGTGTTTTAGAAAATACTGAGATTGCTTCACAGATTGCCGAGACAGAAAGAAAGCAAGAAATACTTGTTGGTATATTAAAAGAGGTTACAGCGGGTTGTCCTAAGTGCAAAATGGATGTTGCGAAAAGATTATCTCAAATTACTGGTATAGTTGAACCAGTTTATATAGATACGGAAGTCATAACCAATGTTCAATAAAGATGGTTTTGAGAAACTAGGCAATGATATATACGTATATCATAATTTTGTTACCGAAGATGAGTGCAATTATATTATAAACATTGCAGAATCTATGCTAGAGGATGAGTGGATGGGAAGATTTGGCACATCTGGAGAAGGTCACAAGACATCAAATAGATCTTTAGATCAACTAATTCCTATTAAAAAAAGATTGTCAGACAAACTAGAAGATGGAGTTTATTTGGGAGATAACATTAGCATTGTGAGAATGAAAAAAGGTGCAACCTGGGGGCTACATTCAGACAATCATGATTTTTTAGACATAAGAAATGCAAGCAAGAGTTATGTTGAAGGACAAGAGTACACATTAGAAAGAAATAATATATGGGGACTCGTAATGTATTTTAATGATTTTGATGGCGGTTGCCTGTTTTATCCAAATCAAGGAATAGAGTATCAACCTAAAAGGGGAGATCTTGTGATGCACAGCTCAGATGAGCATTGCCTTCATGGAGTAAACGAATTAAAAAGTGATGTTAGATACTCTCATTCAAATAATTTATTTAACTACATAAAAGTTCCAAAGGGCGTATAATGTCATTTGATTTTTCTGATTTAATTGATATTTTAGATGGCGAAGAGTTTGAGGAAAAGCCAGTAGATCTTAGAACATTTGTAAATGATCCAAATTATTTAGGGCTGCCACCTTTGTCTGAATATCAATATGTGCTGATAGAAAAAAGCTCTCAGATATATAAAGAGTCTACATTGAAAAAATTGTTTGGAGACGAAGAGGGTGCCATTAGATTTAAGCAAACAGCAAATGAGGTTGTAGCTCAATTAGGAAAAGGTTCTGGTAAAGATTATTGCTCAACTATTGCGGTTGCATATATAGTATATTTACTATTATGTCTAAAAGATCCTGCAACGTATTATGGCAAACCCCCAGGAGACTCTATAGATATTATTAACATTGCAATCAACTCGCAGCAAGCAAACAATGTTTTTTTTAAGGGATTTAAAAGCAGAATTGAAAAGTCTCCTTGGTTTATAGGTAAATATTATTCAAAGGCTTCTGAAATTCAATTTAGCAAAGCAATTACTGTACACTCAGGACACTCGGAAAGAGAAGCTTGGGAGGGATACAACGTTATAGTTGTTATTCTAGATGAAATTTCTGGTTTTGCAATTGAAAATACTACAGGTCATGATCAAGCAAAAACAGGCAGCGCTGTATACGATATGTATAGGGCTTCAGTAGACTCCCGATTTCCAGATTTTGGTAAAGTAATACTGCTATCTTTTCCTAGATTTAAAAACGATTACATACAGCAGAGATATGATGCAGTTATAGGAGAAAAAGAAACTGTAATTAGAGAGCATAAGTTTAAGATGTACGAGGAGATGCCAGATGGAACGGCAGGCAATGAGTTTGAAATACAATGGGAAGAAGATCACATAATATCTTATAAGATACCTAAAGTATATGCAATTAAACGTCCAACCTGGGAGATTAACCCAGTCAGAAAAATTGATGATTTTAAAACAGCATTTTTTACGAATCCCACAGACGCTCTTTCAAGATTTGCCTGTATGCCACCTGATGCGATTGATGCATTTTTTAAGTCAAGAGAAAAAGTAGAAAAAGCATTTAATGTTGGGCAAATTGCAGTAGATAATTTTGGTAGACTTGAAGAGTGGTTTCTGCCAGACCCAGATAAAAAATACTATATACACGTAGACTTAGCACAAAAACACGACCACTGTGCAGTTACAATGGCTCACGTTAACAAGTGGGTAAATGTAAAAGTAACAGACACCTACTCGCAGCCAGCGCCTATTGTAGAAGTGGATGCGGTTAGATACTGGACCCCGACACCAGATAAGTCGGTAGATTTTACTGAAGTAAAAGACTATATTCTGTCTCTTAAAACGAGGGGATTTAATATAGCAGTATGTACCTTTGACAGATGGAACTCTCATGATATGATGCAACAGCTAAAACAATATGGCATCAATACAGAGATTCTGTCTGTCTCTAAAAAACATTATGATGATATGGCCATGATTGTGGCTGAAGAAAGACTGATAGGGCCACACATACCTTTACTTATAGACGAACTTTGCCAACTTAGAATTATGAGGGACAAGGTAGACCACCCACGAAAAGGCTCAAAAGACTTAGCAGATGCTACTTGTGGAGCAATATTTAATTCAATCAGCAGAACCAGATTTGATAATAATCAAGAAATAAAGATACATACATATGAATCAATGAGCTACGACAATGATTTTGGAACAGAGGCAGACGGAGAAACCAGCTCATACAATATGATTAGGGCTCCTAGAATGCCAGAAAACTTAAAAGACGCAATGGACAGGATGCAAATAATATGAGCGAATATCAAGAAATGGCAAAAGAGTGTAAGTGTTGCGGTAAACATGTTCCGCTTCCTACTGTAATGAAAGAATATAACAATATAATAATGTGTCCCACAACATTTTATAATGTAGTAGAATATAAAAGAATATGGGAGTCCTACGGATCAAGACCAATGGGTTCAATAAGAAAACACTTTTCGGAATATGTACAACAAATAGTAGAGCAATCTATTGACAAATCCGTATAGTTTTTATATACTATAAAAAAGTAAAGTGCCAGTAGCTTAGTTGGTTAAAGCCCCGAACTCATAATTCGGTAATCGTAGGTTCAAGTCCTACCTGGCACACTAGTGGGAATTAGCTCAGATGGTAGAGCGTCGAACTGTTAATTCGAATGTCGCAGGATCGATGCCTGCATTCCCAGCGATACCTCTGTAGCTCAGCGGAAGAGCAACAGACTTCTAATCTGTTTGTCGCTGGTTCGATCCCAGCCAGGGGTGCGAAATACTAATATGTAAACTATATAAGGAGAAAAAATGTCAGAATCAAAATGTCCAGTAATGGGACACAGCACAAATAAAGAGTCTACCAATAATAGGTATTGGTGGCCAAATCAGCTAGACCTATCACCGCTAAGGAAACATTCGGAAAAGTCTAATCCAATGTCAGATGGCTTTGATTATGCTACAGAGTTTAACAGTTTAGATCTAGATGAAGTTAAGAAAGATATTGATACGCTTCTAACTAACTCGCAAGATTGGTGGCCTGCGGACTATGGCAACTACGGACCCTTCTTTATCCGTATGGCTTGGCACTCAGCAGGAACATATAGAACAACGGATGGTCGTGGTGGTGCTGGAGAAGGACTACATCGATTTGCTCCACAGAACTCATGGCCTGACAATGGAAACCTTGACAAAGCCCGCAGGCTTCTGTGGCCAATTAAGCAAAAGTACGGCAAGAAGATTTCATGGGCAGATCTAATGATTCTTGCAGGTAATGTTGCACTTGAGAACATGGGCTTTAAGACATTTGGTTTTGCTGGTGGTCGTGCAGATGTTTGGGAATCTGATGATACATACTGGGGTGCTGAAAAGGAATGGCTTGCAGACAATCGCTATAGCGGAGATCGTGAGTTAGAGAATCCTCTTGCTGCAGTTCAAATGGGATTGATTTATGTAAACCCTGAAGGACCTAATGGTAACCCAGACCCACTTCTTTCTGCACGAGACATTCGTGAAACCTTTGCTCGTATGGCAATGAACGATGAAGAAACTGTTGCACTTATTGCTGGTGGTCACGCATTTGGTAAGGCGCATGGCGCAGGAGATACTTCACATGTTGGTCCAAATCCAGAGGCTGCACCTATTGAAGACCTTGGTCTTGGCTGGAAGAATTCATTCGGAAAAGGTAATGCAGAGGATACAATTACAAGTGGTATTGAAGGTGCCTGGACTGCAACTCCAACCAATTGGGACAACTCATATTTAAAGTTACTATTTAAGTACGATTGGCAACAAACAAAGTCACCTGCTGGTGCAACACAATGGATCCCCACTGATGAATCTGCTGCCACTTTAGTTCCAGATGCACATACTGAAGGTAAGTTCCATGCTCCAGTTATGACAACTGCAGACCTTGCACTTAGGTTTGATCCAGAGTATAAAAAGATTTCAAGTAGATTCCTTGAAGACTTTGATTACTTTTCAGACGCATTTGCTCGTGCATGGTTTAAGTTAACTCATAGAGATATGGGACCAAAGTCTCGTTATCTTGGAAAAGAAGTTCCAGCCGAAGATTTAATTTGGCAGGATCCTGTTGACGAAAAGTCTAAAAGCAATTTAACTGAATTGGATGCTCGTGTAATAAAAGAAAAAATTATTTCATCAGATATATCGGTTTCAGATTTTATTTTAACTGCATGGTCATCCGCATCGACATACAGAAAAACAGATAAGCGTGGCGGTGCAAATGGAGCAAGACTGTTACTTTCTCCACAAAATAAATGGGTAATAAATGATCAGGGTGTAATTAATAGAGTTGTTTCTTTTTTAAGAGATATTAAAAAAGATTTTAATGTATCTATTGCAGATTTAATTGTTTTTGCTGGGTACGTGGCTATTGAAAAAGCTTCTTGGTCAAGCGGCGTAAAAATAAGCCCAGAAATTAAACTTGGTCGTGGAGATGCAACTCAAGAACAAACAGACGAGGAGTCCTTTGCAGTCCTTGAACCAAAGTTTGATGCGTTTAGAAACTATATACATTCAGATATTAAATCTCCAGAAGAAGTTATGTTGGTAGAAAAAGCAAACCTACTTGGCTTAACCCCAGTTGACATGGTAGTTCTTCTGTCTGGAATGAGATCTTTGGAAAATAATAATCTAGATAACAGTTATTTAGTAAAACTACTTTCTTTTGTTAATTCAGAAGAAGCAGTTGGTATTCCAAGAGTGGACCTAATACTTGCTTCAAATTCAGAACTACGAGCAATAGGAGAGGTTTATGCAGCAGGAGATGCTAAGGAAAAATTTGTAAATGATTTTGTGTCCGCATGGACCAAGGTCATGAATGCAGATTTATTTTAATAAATAAATATAGTCCTGGGCATGACTAAAACTGCCCTATGTTCCTATAGCTCAGCTGGTAGAGCAGCAGACTTTTAATCTGCGGGTCGATGGTTCGAAACCATCTGGGGACACGAAATGGTATAATCTATATATGGAAAAATTTATTTACCCAGATAACATGAAGGAAATAGTTCACAGGCCAGATATTGTTGAGTATAAAAATGTTTTAACAAAATCAGAATGTGATTTCTTGATAGAATACTGGAACAGTCTTGATGACTGGTCTTTATCTTGTTTTTATAACTCATATGTTATTTCTGGTAAAAAACCAAATAAACAAGAAGCTGGTTATAGTTTAAGACAGGTGCAGCTTAAATCACAAGACTTAGCGGAAAAAGTTTTTAAAGCTAAACTAAGACAGATTAGTTTAAGCGCACACAGGTGGGACCCAGGAGCATTTGCTGGAGATCACGCAGACAACGCAGAACTAGATGGAACCCCTAATGCGTGGGAGGAAAATAAATTTGTTACCATGATTTATTTAAATGATAACTTTGAAGGCGGACTGCTTACATTTAGAGATCATGAGTTGGCTTTTAAGCCAGAAACTGGTTCTTTTATAGTTTTTGATGTTGGGATTAAAAATGTTCATGCAGTAACCGAAGTTTTGTCTGGTCAAAGATATACAATGTTAGGTTCATATGATTACGCAGATTCTTTATACGATAAAAATTTTCAAGAAATAAAAAATTTAATAAAGTCAGATCAAGATAAACAAAAAGAACAATGGGGTCAAGGTCAAGTCATGCCCTCAACTATTGCCACATCCTATGAGGCAGTTAATAAATAGATCGGAATAGCAATGAGATTGGTTAATACAACAGAGTTTACTTCTATTGAAGAAATTAAATCTAACCCTGAAAAATATAAGGATATTTTTTTAAAAGATAAAATTATTGTATTTAGAAATGCTAATTTAAACAAAGAGCAACAGACAAACCTTATGGAATTTTTTGGAGACACTCTTGGGTGGTATCCAAATTCTTTAGACCATAGCCCGTCTGATTACATAGAAGATCATCATAAGCACATGGTAAATGGTTATTATGCTACAAAAGATCAATTAATGTTAAATTGGCACATTGAACATGTAGAAAATGAAAATGATTCATTTCATGGGGCTACTTGGAGAATGGAAAAATTTAATTGCCCAGAAGACTCAGGACATACTTATTTTATGGATATGACCGAAATGTATTCTAGGTTAAACAAAGAAGATCAAGAATTTTTAGACAAATGCACAACATACATAACAGTCACTGAAGCCACTTACGATACTAATAACAATCAAACTTTAAAACAAGTTAAGCAATCCTTTAAAACTGTCAACACTCACCCAATAACTGGTGAAAAAACATTACGAGTTCATTTAGCATCCCCCCACCCAGAATTCACATACTTAAAATATTTTGATGGACGTGAGCCAAATGATAGCGAAACACAAAATTTCATGAGATTAATTAAATGGATTTGTAATGAAGTTTGGACAAACGAAGATATCAGGATGGTCCATAAATGGAAAGAGGGGGACCTTGCAGTCCCAGATTTATATAAACTAGCACACTCAGTGAGCGGGGGATTTATAGAAAATCAAAGAACTTTACAGGGGCAATTTGGCAAAGCAAAACCGTGGCATCGTTTTCAATAAAATGATATACTAAACACTAACAAAAGAAAAGAGAAGAAAATGAAACAGCTAATTAATTCAATGCAAGAGTTGCAATCAAATTCATTTATTTATACAAATCTTGTAAAAGGTTTTTATCTTAACACAGAGTCCGTGCTTATGAGACAGTCACAAATTGTCTACAAGGAAATATATTTAGAGTCAGACAGACTTCTTACGGAGACCTCGTTATGGCTACGCAGAATAGGCGGAGAGGCTCTTTATACAATTGAAGAGATATCTGAATCGCAAACTCTAGGCAATGTTAAACCAGACACATACTGTGGAGTCGAAATGGCAGTTCATCTTGTGCCAATAAACAAAAAAATGATCGAAGAAGTAAGAGTTGTAACAGAACAAGCAATAGCAAGTAAAGAGTGGGCATTGGTACAACACTTATCTGAGCTTTTAAAGAAGCATCAAGAGTGGAACTGGTTCTTGGAGTCTAGTCTAAAGCTTCCACCAAATCCATGGAAATCTCTTAAGGACTAAAATTGCAAATAGACACACTAACGAACAATTTATGTTTTGATGACATACTGCTGGTACCAAAAAGATCTAATGTCAAAAGCAGATCAGACATAGAATTAAAATCAGTTGTTGGAAACCCAAATAACCCAGCAGCGTGGCTTACTTTAGAAAATGCATTTGTAATGGCACCGATGGAATTTATTAGCAGCACAAGTATGATCAAAGAGGTGCTTGAATATGGTGGCCTGGCTTTTGTTCACAGATTTCAAAACAAAGATGATCGTCTGGCCCAGTACAAAAAAATTTCTTTAGAATCAGAATGGTCTCACAGACTTGGCTTTGCCATTAATAATACAGATGTAGACGACAAAGGTTTTATAGAACAAATACTTAATTTGGGATGCAGGGTTATACTAATAGACACTGCATACGGACATACAGATACATCGGTTAATGCAGTCAAAAAATTAAGAGCTGTAGTCCCTAATTATATTCATATTATGAGTGGCAATGTTTCTTCATACGATGCTTATAAAGACTTAATGGATTCTGGCGCCGACTCAGTTAGGGTCGGGATCGGAGGAGGCGCAGCCTGCACAACAAGACTAGTAACTGGATTCGGCACACCAGTCTTAGGTTCAATTATGGATGTATATCAAAATGTAAAAAATGATGTAGTTAATGGAATTGTTTCTGACGGTGGCATTAAGCATAACGGAGATATCGTAAAGGCTTTTGCTGGTGGAGCCAGCGCAGTTATGATGGGAACTATGTTTGCGGGACATGAAGAGTGTGACGGAATGTCTAATGGAAAGTTTTTATTTAGAGGCTTGGCTTCTGAAAGTATACAATTAGATAAAGAAACTGGAGAAAAACCGCCTTTAAACCATCTTCATATTGAGGGCGTTTCTGCTTATATAGATAACAAGGGTCAAGTACGAAACACTATTACACAATTTATAAATAATGCCAAAAGCGGACTTTCTTATTGTGGATCTCAAAATCTTAAAATTTTTAGAGAAGAGTGCAGATTTATAAAAGTCTCGCCACAATCTATAAAAGAATCGGGAAGTAGGATATAATGTTTGAATACTATGTTAAAAAAGTAAATAAGGTAGTTGATGGAGACACTATAGATGTTGAAATTGACCTAGGATTTGATATATCTTTTAGTTCTAGAGTAAGGCTTGCTGGGATAGATACCCCAGAAAGCAGAACAACAGATAAGGCAGAGAAGGTCCTAGGCCTTGAAGCCAAGGCTTACGTAAAAAACCAGATTGATTCTGCAAAAACAGTTGTGATCAAAACTGAAAAGATGGACAGTTCTGAAAAGTATGGAAGAATTTTAGGATGGGTATTTTTAGATAACTCATCTGTGTCATTAAATCAAAAGATGATTTTAGACGGATATGCCTGGTCCTACCTCGGTGATACAAAAATAAAGGATTTTGAAGCACTTGCTAAAGCAAGATCAAAGTCTAAAAAATAACTTGCATTTTTAGTTGACCAAATGATATAATAGATTAGTACCTGCCAAATGGGGGTACTAATTTAACTCGCTTAAAAGGAGAATAAAATGGTAACACAATTTGCAATGGATCTTTTCAAGGATCCATTTTTTATTGGTTTCAACCGAGAGTTGGAACGATTTAACAGTCTAAGTAAGGTAAACAATACAGCTTTTCCGCCGTATGACTTATTGAAGTTAGATGAGGATAACTATCAACTGTCTTTGGCAGTTGCTGGATTCACAAGAGATGATCTAACTGTATCTATTGAAGATGGAAGTCTTTGGATTACAGGTGAAATCAAAGAGGTAATTGACGCAGAGGTTGTTCATAAAGGAATAGCTGCACGTAAGTTTACAAGAATCTTTGAGCTTAGTGAATACATGGAAGTATCCAATGTCGAGCTAAAGGATGGAATGCTACACATTAATGTAGTAAGAAACATCCCAAAGGAAAAGCAACCAAAAGTCCTAAAAATTAAATAACATTCTGTACGTCGGTGGACATCGGGATATGTAGGAAGCGTACAGTCTGCACCTGAGCATGTGTTTAAAAGGCTCATTAACTAAGGAGTATTATGATTATTCAGATTATTGGGCTACCAGGCTCAGGTAAAACAGAGCTTGCAAAAGCCCTTAAAGAGCGCATTAATGCAATACATCTTAATGCTGATGAAGTTAGATCAACAGTAAATTCAGATCTTGGATTTACTCCAGATGATAGACTTGAGCAGGCCCGCAGAATGGGAGCAATGGCAAGGTTAATTGCTGACCAAGGAGTTGCGCCAGTTATAGTGGACTTTGTTTGCCCTACAGAAGGAACAAGACAAGCATTTGGCAAGCCAGATATCCTTATCTTTATGGATACAATTGAAGAGGGAAGATTTGAAGATACAAACAAGATGTTTGTTAAGCCAGCAAAAATAGATTGGATGTTTGTAAATCACCGACTTGATCCCAATGAAAAAGCCTCAGTAATAATTGAAGAATTTAAGCTACATGACTGGTCGGCGCCGACAACTCTTATGTTAGGCAGATATCAGCCATGGCACGAAGGGCATCATGCTCTTTATAAAGAGGCGGGTAAGAGAACAGAGCAGGTACTTCTTGGTGTACGCAATACATATAATACAAGCGAAAAAGATCCTCTTAAGTTTGATCAGGTAAAGGAATATATTGCCAAAGATGAATTTATGGATGGGGCACTAGTATTAAGACTACCTAACATTACTAATATTGTATACGGAAGAGATGTAGGGTACAAGATTGAACAAGTAGATTTGGGGGCAGACATTCATGCTATATCGGCTACGCAAAAACGTAAAGAAATGGGTATCTAAAATTTGGAGTGCAATTAGTAAAGGGCCTAAAAATATGGAGTGGCCAGCATGAATGTATCAAAACAAAGATCAGCATTAAAAGCTATTACATGGCGTATTATTGGCACCGCAGATACTTTTGTCATATCTTGGGTAATAACAAAGGAACCAGTTACTGCAGGTGCGATAGCAAGCTTTGAAGTATTTACAAAAACAATACTTTATTATTTTCATGAGCGTGGGTGGAATAAGGTTAAGTGGGGTAGAAAGTAATGCCAGTATACGAATACAAATGTTCATATGACGATGCACATGCAACAATGTCAGTACATAGATCAATTATGGATAAAGATCCAGGATATACATGTGTAGAATGCGAGTCAGATATGACAAGATTCTTTACGCCATTCGGTATACAGTTTAAAGGCAATGGCTTTTATAAAACAGATAATCCTAAGTAATTTAAACTAACATTCTGCTATAATTACTAAGTAAGCAAAAATATTGCATTACTTAGGAGATACCTAGTTGACTAGAAAGTTACAGTATTTTTTAACCAGCCTTTTTATAATCGGCTGGCTTTTCCTTTTTGGACCTACTGTAGCAAATGCTGATGAGCCAACAGTTCAAGTAACTCCAGCTAATCCTTCTTCAGATACCGCTGCAGAAACCACTCCCGTTACGGTTGAGACAGTTTCTGATAAAGTTGAGGCGGCAACAGAGACACTTCAAGCAGCAGCAGAAACTGAAGGCAATGCGATCATATCTACAGTTCAAGCTAATGTTCCCAATACAACAACAGAGCAAGCAGCAACAATTGCTACAACACAAGAGCCTATTGCGACTGCAGTTGCAGAGGCTACAGTCAGTTTACAAGAAGCCACAACAGCAATACAGTCCGCTGAAACAGCGGTGCAAATTGCAACAACAGCGGCAGCATCTGTTGAGTCACAAACGGCAATAGTTGCAGAAGCAACAACAAATTTAAATAATGCTCAAACAGCATTAGATACAGTAACTCAGCAAGTAGAGTCACAAACCGCAGTAGTTGCTACAGATACTGCAAATGTTGCTGTCGCACAAGCGGCAGTAGATACACAAACTGCAGTTGTTAATACAGAGACTGCAGAATTAACTACTCTTCAAAATACTCCATCGGATAGCAAGACATATACAACAGAAGGATATGTAGCCCCAGTGGCTCCAGAAACACCAACAGTTACTACAACTACTCTTCCTGCTATGTATGACGGATCAACTAAAATTCAAACCCCATTTGATATTAAAATGGGAGATACAGTCTATAACGGTCAAGGTACCGATAGCCAAATTTATGTAACCTCAAAAGCAACTATTACTTTTGGTACTGGAGACCATATTTGGTGGGACTTTCCTCAAGGAGCACATATTTCTGTTTATGGCTCTGATTTTATGAGTGCAGGTGCTGGTGCAGGAATTACTGTTACAACTACAGATACAACCTTGGAAGTTGATTGGAACCTTAAAAAGTTTGGAGATAATAACAGTCCTATTACAAATGTTAACTGGACAATGACTGTAAACCCTGAAACAGGTGAATGGACAGGTACAGGAACTGTTTCTGGTAATACTACCGATTTATACAATGGTCCCCGTATTGGCGTACGTGAGGCTGCTGGTGATCCTGTTCAGCCAATGACCAATGTAACTAATGAAACTTTAACTGCTCAAATTGAAAGTCAAACAGCAGTAGTTGCTGTTGAAACTGCAGAGCTAACTACTTTAGTACAAGAAAAAGATGCCGCAGTTGCCATACTTGCAGCAGATACTGCAATATTAAATGAATTACAAACACAAAAAGCGTCTGCCGAAGAAGTTGTAGAAGATAAAACAGAAATTAAAACAGCAGAAGTTGCAACTTTAATTCAACTTACAGAAACAGCTACTGTAACAATTCAAACAGCAGACACCCTTGCTAATACAGCAACAACAAAGGTAAATGAAGCAGTAACTGCAATGACAAATGCAGCACAGGTTACAGTTAATTATTATGCAGAGCAACAAGCGGCAGCACAAGCCGCTGCAAATGCCGCAGCAGAGGCTGCAGCAGCCCAAGCAGCACAAGAAGCATCAGCAGCAGAAGCTGCAGCACAACAAGCAGCTGCACAAGCAGCAGCCGCAGAAGCAGCCGCCAAAGCAGCAGCGGAAGCTGCAGCAAATGCAGAAGCAGAAGCCAAAGCAGCAGCGGAAGCTGCAGCAAAGGCAGAAGCATATCGTGTAGCCGCAGAGGAAGCCGCTGCTAAAGCAGAGGCTGATCGTATAGCAGCAGAAGAGGCAGCAGCTCAAGCAGAGCAAGAAGCAAAAGAACAAGCAGAAGCGGATGCAAAAGCGGAAGCTGATAGATTAGAGGCAGAGGCTGAAGCGGCAGCGCAAGCAGAGGCAGATGCTAAGGCTGAAGCAGAAGCAAAAACTCAAGAAGAAGCAAATGCTAAAGCAGAAGCGGAAGCTAAAGCACAAGAAGCGGCGGATGCAAAAGCAGAAGCTGAAGCAAAAGCTGCAGAATTAGAAGCGGCAAAGGCGGAAGAAGAATCATTAAAGAAAGCAGCAGAAGAAGGTAAACTAACTGAAGAACAAAAAGAAGTTGTTGTAGAAAAACTTCTCGAATCAATTAAGCCTGGAGAAACAGTTTCATCTGTAGATATAAAAGCAGCAGGTGTATCATATTCTGATTTGCCACCAGCAACACCAGTAGATGTTCGTACTGATGAAAATGGAAATGCAGTTGTAATTACTGCGGAAGTCGCTGCTCAAGTAGAATTACTACAGGATCCAGGAGCACTAGTAGAGGAATTATTTACAAATCCAGCAGCAGCGTTGGCTGCATTTGGAAGCATAGGCGCAGATATGTCAGATGAAGAAAGAGAAGAAGCAACAGATATGGTTATTGCTACAGTTGTAGCAGCAGGTGCCGCAATTAATGCAGCAGCAGTTGCCACAGGAGGAGCCACTGGAGGTGGAACAGGAAGCGGAGGAAGTTCTGGTGGAGGTGGCGCTTCAGGTGCTAATTCACCAGGTTCAAGAGGAGGTAGAAAATGGTAAGAATACTAAAAAATATCATGAAAGATATGGTTGATCAGGCATGGACCCTTCTTGGAATGTTTATTGCCTGGGTAGTTTTGGACGGAAGTGCTAAAACTATAGTCGGTTATGGAATTATAGCCACTACAGCACTTTGGATAGCTACAAGTCCTGCTAGAAATAAAGACTCAGAGTAGGGTATAATAGTTGTATGAGGAAATTAATCACTATTGCCCTATCTGGGCTATTAATGCTATCATTAACTGGGTGCGACTCTTTAAATAGATACCGCTATCCATGCCAAGATCCTAAAAATTGGGAACTTGCAGAATGCAATCCTCCAGAATGTGAAGCTTCACAGACTTGTACAAAAGATGTAATAACAATTACACCTACCACACCAGAACAGGAAATAACAAATGGCTAAAGAAAGATTAACGGCTGCAGATTTAGATGCTCGTTTAAAGTTTATTTTAGGAATAACTCTTGGCAGCATTCTCTTTCTAACAGCACTAGGAATTATTTATGGATTGTTGTTTGTAACGCAGCCTATTGGAGCACAGTCAGAAAATGACAAAATGTTTTTTAATGTGCTAGGCAGCATTGCAACATTTATTACAGGAACACTTGCAGGAATTCTTATTGGAAACTCAGGAGCTAAAGACATTATGTCAGCCCAGTTAGCCAACAAAGAAATAGATGCCAAGAACACACAGGCAGATAAAAAATTAGAAGCAGAAATTGACGCAACAGCAGCACGTTTAGCAGCAAAGCCTGATGGTGCAATGCCAGCAGAGCAGCCAGTTGATACAGATTGGGATAAGGAGTAATTATGTCACAAGATTTTCCAGTCCCAGCAGAAACAGCAAAGGCACCTAAAGGAAGCGTTGCTAGATTAATTCAAGTTGCTAAGTCTCAAGTAGGATACATCGAAGGTCCTAAAGACAACGAGACAAAGTACGGAGCATATGCAAAAGCCAACTTCCAACCATGGTGCGGAAGTTTTGTTAATTGGATAGCAAACGAAAGTGGCGTAAAAATTCCTAATACAGTTTACACCCCATCTGGTGCAGCAGCATTTAAGAAAGCTGGCGCATGGATTGATGGAGACATCGCAGATCCAGAACCAGGAGATATCGCCTATTTTGATTTCCCTTCAGACGGCGTCGATAGAATTTCTCACGTAGGAATTGTTATTGAAGATAACGAAGATGGAACCGTATGGTGCATTGAAGGAAATACTTCCTCCAAGAAATCAGGAAGCCAAAGAAATGGCGGAGAAGCTTGCAAACAGCTTCGTGCATTTAAGAAAAATAAAGCAGGAATACAGGTTTCTATAGTAGGATTTGGAAGACCAAAGTTTAAATCTACTGGAGAAACAAAAGCTTTGCCAGCATCTGGGAAAGTTTGCCCAACCTGCGGAAAATAAATGAAAAAATATAAAGTTAATATAGAAATAGAAGCAGAAATAGAAGCATTTGATGAAGGTGATGCTAGAGACTATGCTAACGATATATTTGGAATAGATGACGAAATTAAAAAAGTTAATATCGTTGAAATAAAACTTAAATAACTATTGACAGACTTAATAGTTTTATGTATAATTATAGAACAGGTAATGTAATTTGTTGCATTTAACAGAAAAAGGTGTTGATCTTTTTATTAAAAGGTCTTATACTAAATCTCAAGAATGTTTTTGGAATAATTATGATCTTGTAATTTGGAAAAAAGACAACGGCGGATATACTGACTTAAAGGGAATGTATAGAAAAGATGCTTGGGGTAAGGCAGAAAAGATTTCTGTCAACCGTGAAGGAATCTGGGAACTGCCAAAACAATATGTCAAATATTTTAAATAGCTTAGGTATAGAAAAAGAAGATCCAAAATGGTGGGACATGGCCTTATGCAAGGGCATGGATACAAATTTATTTTTTGATAAATATGAATCAGACATCAATATAGCAAAAAATATAGATGAGGCCTGCTTGTCATGTCCAGTCATTAAAATATGTTATGACAATGGCATAGAGTCTTCTGACTATGGAGTATGGGGCGGAGTTTTTTTAACCTCAGGATCAGTTGATAAATCTAGAAATGCACATAAAACAAAAGATGTTTGGAAGCGTATTAAGGAAAAACATGTTTATTGATAAAGCAAAAAATCATTTTAAATACGGAATTAACGAATGGACGGGTGAGCCAAACAAACCAGTTTTTTATAATAAAGAAATGGCTAAAAAAATAAGAGAGCTTAAAAAGCCAGTATCTAATTTACAAATGGATATAGTTAAGTACCCAGAATTTTTAGCAATACGCCTTTATGAAGAAAATTTTGCACAATACGATGGCTCAAACAGAGTCAAAGTTATAGAGTATGTAGAAATGGTAAAAAATATCTTGGAATCATATGGAGTAAGAGTAGAGCTTGAAGGAAAGCCAGGGGGCAAAAATCATGGATAAAGTTTTATGCTATTCATGTAATAAAAGCAAAAATGAGCTTTCTGCTAAAAAGTCATCCCTGTTGACCATAAACTTATTGTTGTGTAAGTCTTGTTCAGAGAATAAAATTGAACCAAGATGGATCATTATTTTAGCTGGTAGGCAGTTTGGTCCAGAATATGTAAAAGATTTTATTGCTAAAAAAAGATATGTTGGTCCAGATATTACCGCTTCTGAGTTATTAATTTAATATAAATATTACGGTATAATATTCATATAATGAATATTTCCCTAACCCAGGTATTAGTAACTATTTTTGCCGCATCAATAAGTGGAATAATTACAGCATTAGTAAATGCCAAAAAGTCTAAAAAAGAAAGGCTTGTTAATGCTGCTGATAAAGCTCACGACATGCTTATTATTGAGATTAAAGATTTAGAAATTAAATTATATAAACTGGAAAAGGACCTGACTGAGTGGAAAGAAAAGTATTTTGAGGCTCTTCAGGAGCTTATTAAGGTAAAGTCTGAACTTGAAAAAACCCTTATAACATTGGCTCATCTTGAAATTCATTCTGAAGACATCAGCCACGACTAGCACATCGAATTTAAAAATAGTATACTAGACATATGACCTGTATAGTAGCAATAGCCCAAAATGGGATAGTTTACATGGGTGCTGATCATGCAGCATCTGACGATAAAACTGGATGGATTCTGTCTAGAAAAGATCCTAAAGTTTTTAAAGTAGGACAATACGGTATCGCATTCACAGATTCTTTTAGAATGGGACAGATCCTGCAGTATTCATGGACACCACCAAAATATACACCAACAAAAACAAACTCAGGTCTTGATAAATTTATGAGAACAAAATTTATTGATTCTGTTAAAGATGCTTTTAGGGCTGGTGGATATGGTAGTCAAGTTTCTGGTCAGGAGGATGAGGGTGGCATATTCATAGTAGGAGTATGCGGAAGACTTTTTACTATAGATGAAGACTTTCATGTTGGAGAAAATGTTGTTAACTATATGGCAGAAGGAAGCGGAGGCACAATAGCCCTTGGAGCTTTGCATGCTACAAAAAAACAAAGAAACCCTAGAGTCAGATTAAAAGCAGCCTTAGAAGCAGCCACTGAGTTTAACATGAGTGTTGCAGCGCCCTATACATATATTCAGGTTTAGTGTATAATTAATACATGAAGACTATACTCTCTATCCTTGTAGCGTTTGGAATCATTTCTGCATTTAAGTCTTTGAGGTCAAGATATTCTGTTGGAATATACTACATAGATAAACTTGAAGAAGTTCAAAATCAAGTGGCTGAAACTTTGAGACCTAAGACAATTAATGATTTAAAGCCAGAAAATTACGATCACGCAATGGATTTAAGGGGAGCACCAACACACCTATGCCCATGCGGATGCAACATTTGGAACGTAAAAGTTATATTTGAAGAGTTTGAGATTGCTACATATTTTATTGATATGGAATGTGCAAATTGTGGAAGTATGGCGACAGCACCGACACTACTAGATAAAGAGATAACGGAATGAGAAAGTCTAAAAAATTAAAAGAGCTTGAAAGCGCAGTAATCAGAATGGAGATGCAGGTAGACCTTCTTAAGCTATCTTTATCTAATCTATTAGAGTCTCAAGGACTTGCGCCAATCCCCACGGTAAACACGCTTGAGCGTGGAAAATGGTATACACCCCACAACATAAACCCTTGACATCCTGCTATTATTTAGTAGAATTAAGTCATGAATAAAAAACTAATAACTATCCTAGTATCACTATCACTCATTGTGCCAGTTACGGTACATACTGCCAGTGCAAATCAAGCAACACCCACGATTGCAATTCTAGACACAGCTCTAGACACCTCATTGCCTGCTTTTAACGGCAAAATTGTTCAAGAAGTCTGCATTCTTCAATACGGACTGTGCCCTAACGGAACTAATTTTATGGAGGGCAGTGGAGCAGCAGCAATGCCTATTGATACCATTACAAAGAATGGCTTTGATCATGGAACTCAAATGGTCTCAGTGTTTACAAAAACTAACCCCAATGCCAATATTGTTTTTATTAGAATTATTGGAGATAAAAACGGAGTTCGTCAACCTGCTGGTGAAGCAACAGTATACAATGCTTTAAACTGGGTAAAAGCAAACGCATCAAAATACAATATTCAAGCAGTAAGCATGTCTCAAGGCCATCACAATATTGGTGCTGCAGGAACAGATTATTGCCCTAAGACACCCATTACAGAGCAAGCAGTAAAAGATCTAATGCTAATGCAAATTCCAGTTTTCTTTCCTTCTGGAAATGGAAGAGATTATAATAGAATTGATTGGCCAGCATGTTTAGATGTTTCAGTATCTGTAGGGCACACAGATCAACAGAATGAAATATCTGTGTCAAGCAATAATGATTCTTCAAAGCTTGATTTCTTTGCTTTAGGATTTTTTACAACGGCTGGTCCAGGAAATGTATTAAAAAACATTGCTGGGTCATCATCTGCAACACAGGTTGTAGCAGCAAATTGGATTGCTTATAAATCTTCAAAACCAAGCTCTACTTACGAGCAAATCCTTAGTGCTTTTAAGGCAACAGCAGCACCAACTCGTGGTCGTCAAGGAGCATTTAATAAGCTTATTGATTTAAATAAAGCCCTGCAGTTTACTCAAAATGTAATATCTTTACCTACACCCACACCTACACCAGTTGTATCGGGTCCAACTCAATCTGAACTTGATGCACAAAAGGCTGCAGCGCTTTTAGCGCTTAAGGCTGATGTTGATGCACAGATTGCAAAAGCCCAAGCAGAGCATGATGCAGCAGTAAAAGCAGCAGCAGATAAGCTTGCTGCATTTAAATCAGCACAGTTAGCAAGGATCAATGGATAAAAAATTAACTGTATTAGAAGAAATAATTAAAGAGATTGGCGAGGAGTTGTATCAGAAATGGTACAACGCCCTTGCTGTCGAAGACAGAACTGAAGAATCTTCTAAGGCTATGTCAGTCAATGCAGGAGAAACCGCAGTTTGGGTTATCCAAACATTTATGAATAAATTCAATAAAGCAGCGGATGAATTAAAAGGAGAATAGTTTGATAGTCACAGATCAAGATTTTGATAATATTATCAAAACACACAAGCTTATCTTGATTGATTTCTGGGCTGAGTGGTGCGGACCATGCAGGAGAATATCTCCTATACTAGATGAAATATCGGAAGAGCGTGGTTTGTGGGTAGGTAAGTTAAATATTGATGAGAATCCAATAAAAACTGCCGAATACTCGGTTACAAGCATACCCTATATGGTATTATTTAAGTCTGGCGAGCCAGTGAAAACTATTACTGGGGCAAAACCAAAGCACATTATGCTTGAAGAGCTCTCAGAATGGATTTAACTCAAGAAGAATCAAACCATTTAGAGTTTGAGATATGGTTAAAAAATGGTTACGACAGGGGTTGGGTTTCGGATGTATTTTGTAATACGCATGAAGGCCCCCCATTAACAGAAGAAGAAAGTCAAGAATGGGATGAAGGGGGAGACCCTTGTTCATTTCATGTAAAAATAAATGAGCTAATGTAGCGACATTTTATATCGATAAACGTCTTACATAGTGTGAACATGTCACAAATTTCTGTGCTCGTAAAGAGGCAGATCAAAAAAAGGAGAAATAAATAGAATGAAATCATTCAAGAAAGTATCGCTAATCATCGCTGCAGCCCTGACTAGCACAATGCTTGTAGCGCCAACGGCAAACGCCAACGCAGGCACTGTCACATTGACAGTAGCAGGCTCTGCAGCAACAGGTGGAACAGTAGTAACAACCCCTGTATCTTTACCAGTACCAGCAGATAACAGTATCGATGCAGCAGATGCGCTAAAGATTGCTGTAACATCAGTAGACACTGGCACAGTAGTAACAGCAGTTGCAGTTAATGCAACAATTGTTCCTGCTCTAGCAACATCAGCAGCACCAGTAACTGCATCAAACGGATCTTCAACACTTTCAGTTTCAACAGGAACTGGAAACTCAGCAGACTTTTATGTATATACTAAAAGTACAGCAGTAGGATCAGTATCAATTACTCGTGCTGGAACTACAACCGTTTATTATGTACAAGGTACCGCAGGTGCCTTAAACTCAATTACACTAACAGCTCCTGCATCAGCAGCAGCGGGTACATCACAGGTGCTTAAGGTGTCTGGATATGACGTGTTTGGTAATCTAAAGGGTGGAGCCACAATTAATACTTTGGTTTCAAGCTCAGGAGCAGCATTGGCAACAGCGCTGACAACAGACACAGCAGTAGCAACTCTTGGAACCAAGGAGCAGACTGTAACAGTTCCTGCAACTGGCTCAATCACAGTAGTTGCATATGCAACTGTAGCAACAGCCGTAACAGGCCTAGCAACACCAGTTGGTTCTGTAAGCGCTA
>JACCDP011483615.1_pt1 | contig 29595 bp, 19 predicted proteins | sample 7445841 | NCBI WGS metagenome assembly JACCDP01 (sample SAMN15323441, study PRJNA562643) | freshwater metagenome | isolation source: river surface water | place: USA:Blue River Watershed | collected 2017-08-17 | reverse complement strand
TAACCTAACAACCAAAGGACTATGAGAGTAAAAACATTAGGACAATTTATTATTGAAAAGCAGGCAGATTTCCCGTATGCAAAAGGAGAACTATCAAGACTATTAAGGGATATTGGTATTGCTGCTAAAATAGTAAACCGGGAAGTGAATAAAGCCGGATTAGTTGAAATATTAGGGGAAACAGGAGAGGTGAACGTACAGGGAGAAAAAGTAAAAAAGTTAGATGTTTTTGCCAACGAGCAATTCATATCAGCACTTAAGGCTGGAGGTGAGTGCTGCGCCATTGCATCAGAGGAAAATGAAGAAATAATACCGGTAGACAACTCTGTTTCAGAAAATGCCAAATACGTGATTGCTATTGATCCATTGGATGGTTCTTCTAATATTGATGTGAATGTTTCTGTTGGAACTATTTTTTCCATATATCGCCGTACTACCCTAAGCGGAGCCGGCACTATAGAAGATTTCCTGCAAAGAGGAAACGACCAGGTGGCTGCAGGATATGTAATCTACGGGTCTTCGGCTATGTTGGTGTACACAACCGGAAAGGGCGTAAATGGGTTTACCCTGGATCCAAGTATTGGTGAGTTTTGTCTTTCTCATCCAGATATGAAAATACCACAAACAGGCTTTATATACTCTATTAATGAAGGAAATTACCTGCATTTTCCGGAAGGAGTAAAAAAATACATCAAATATTGCCAGGAAGAAGATCCTGCTACAGGGCGCCCTTATTCTTCGCGCTACATAGGCTCCGGAGTGGCAGACATTCACCGAAACCTGATAGTTGGTGGCGTGTATATATACCCAACCACCACAAAATCACCTAAAGGAAAATTAAGATTGTTGTACGAATGTAATCCGCTGGCGTTTATTGTAGAACAGGCCGGTGGAATGGCTACAGACGGTAAAATGAGAATAATGGATAAAGAAATAAAGGAATTGCATCAACGCACCCCCTTATTTATTGGTTGTCCTTCTATGGTTCAAAAGGCCATGGAATTCATGGCCAAATATTCTGAAAAACTGGTTCCCTAAATTTCAGGTAAGTAATTGAACTAACTTTTTTACACCATTGCCGGCTTTTTCAGCAATGTGCGTAAGCTTGGGGATGTGTAATAAATTAAATGCCGCCGGATCAATTAAATATTTGGGTGTATCTGCGCTGGCCATTTCCACCAAACCGGCTGCAGGATAAACATTCAGAGAAGTTCCTATAACTACAAACACATCGGCCATTTGAACATAAGTGGCCGCCATGTCCATATTGGGAACCATTTCCCCAAACCAAACAATATGTGGCCTTAACTGAGAGCCTTTGGCGCAGGTATCCCCTAACTTTATTTCCCAGCCCGATAATTCGTAAATAAGCGTTGGATCGGCTGTAGAGCGCGCCTTCATAATTTCCCCATGCAAATGCAACACCTTTGTGCTTCCGGCCCTTTCGTGCAAATTATCAATGTTTTGTGTAATTATTTGTACATCATAATGTTTTTCTAATTCTGCCAATAACAAGTGGGCTGTATTCGGAGTAGCCTCCATGGCATGTTTTCGGCGCTGGTTATAAAAATCCAACACCAGTGCCCGGTTTTTTGCCCAGGCTTCGGGTGTGGCTACATCCTCTATCTTGTATTTTTCCCATAAACCTCCGCTATCTCTGAACGTACCTATGCCACTTTCGGCACTAATTCCTGCTCCGGTAAAAACCACTAATTTCTTCTTGAGCTTCATAACAAATGCTATTTAAACCCAAATATAACCATTCATCCACAAAACCTGCAAGCGCTATAATTAAGGCTCATATCGCCAAAAATATTGGGGTGCCTGAAAGCATAATATTTCAACCAAATATTGATTTCTATTTCTTATTTTCGCATTTCATCATTTTCTTGCATTGCCTATGACTAAATTTAGAAAGGAAGACGCTCTTGACTACCATGCACAGGGTCGTCCTGGAAAAATAGAGGTTATACCTACCAAACCTTACAGCACTCAACGGGATCTTACCCTTGCCTATTCACCAGGTGTGGCAGAACCTTGTTTAGCCATAGCTGAAGACAAGGATAATGTATATAAATACACCGCAAAGGGAAACCTGGTAGCCGTTATATCCAATGGTACAGCTGTATTGGGCCTGGGAGATATTGGCCCGGAAGCATCCAAACCAGTTATGGAAGGGAAGGGCTTACTTTTTAAGATTTTTGCAGATATTGACGTTTTCGATATTGAGGTAAACGCCAAAGACATTGAAACATTTGTAACTACGGTAAAAGCCATTGCACCTACCTTTGGCGGAATTAACCTGGAAGATATCAAGGCTCCGGAATGTTTTGAAATTGAGCGCCGGCTTAAGCAGGAACTGGATATACCACTGATGCATGATGACCAGCACGGAACAGCCATTATATCAGCCGCCGCTATGCTAAATGCAGTAGAGCTTTCCGGTAAAAAAATGGAGCAGGTAAAAATTGTTATTAACGGAGCCGGAGCATCTGCTATTTCCTGCACTAAGCTGTATATAGCCGTAGGGGCAAAAACAGAAAACATTGTGATGTTAGACAGTAAAGGCCCCATCACAATTAACCGAACCGATCTGGACGAGAACAAAAAACAATTTGCCACAACACGCACAGATATCACTGATTTGGCAGATGCCGTAAAAGGAGCGGATGTTTTTGTGGGACTATCGAAAGGAAACATAATGACCAAAGACATGGTCAAAAGCATGGCATCAAATTGTATCGTATTCGCCCTGGCTAACCCTAACCCTGAAATTACCTACGAAGACGCATTAAGTGTAAGGGAGGACATTATTGTAGCCACTGGTCGTTCAGATAACCCCAACCAGGTAAACAATGTACTGGGCTTCCCATTTATTTTCAGAGGAGCGCTGGATGTCAGAGCAACCCAGATTAATGAAGCCATGAAACTGGCTGCTGTTTACGCCATTGCCAATTTAGCCAAGGAGCCCGTTCCTGATCACGTAAACCTGGCTTATGGAATCAAGAACCTTTCATTTGGACCCGAATACATCATTCCTAAACCCATTGATAACCGGCTTATTTCAACTGTATCTCCGGCTGTAGCCAAAGCAGCCATGGAAAGCGGAGTAGCAAAGAATCCTATTAAAGACTGGGAAGTCTATGTGAATGAGCTCGACAACCGTTTAGGTAAAGACAATAAACTAATAAAGTCTATTGCAGCAAAAGCAAAATCGTATCCGAAACGGGTAGTTTTTGCGGAGGCAGACAACTATAAAATTCTGAAAGCTGCACAAGTGGTTTACGATGAAGGAATAGCCAAACCCATTTTACTGGGAAATAAAGAAAAAATTGCAAACCTGATAGAGGAGCATAAACTCGAATTAGGGGATATTCCTGTTATTGATCCTTTCAGCGCGAATGAAGAAAGCAGAAGAGATGAATTTGCAGACTTGTTATGGAGGAAAAGACAAAGGAGAGGAATAACCTTATACGATGCCCGTAAATTAGTAAGAGAAAGGATTTATTTTGGAGCCCTGATGGTGGAAACGGGGGCTGCAGATGCCATGATTACCGGATTAACCCGTAAATACTCACAGCCCATTATCGCAGCCCTGCAATGCATTGGGGTGCAGGAAGGAAACAGAAGAGTGGCCGGGCTATACATGATGCTTACAAAAAAGGGCCCGTATTTTTTTGCAGATTGCACCATGAATGTTAACCCAACCGCCGAAGAATTAGTAGAAATTACGGCCTTAACCGCCACTACCGTTAAACAATTTAATGTAACACCGCGTATTGCCATGTTATCTTATTCCAATTTTGGGTCAACGGAAGGAGAAACACCCAATAAGGTGAAAAAGGCGGTAGAAATTTTACATAAAAATTACCCGGGCTTAATAGTAGATGGAGATTTGCAGGCCAATTTTGCGGTAAACAATGACCTGCTGGTGGAACAGTTTCCTTTTTCACAATTAGTGAATAAAAATGTAAACACCTTTATTTTCCCAAATCTCGATTCAGGAAACATTGCCTATAAACTTATGCAGGAACTGGGAGGGGCAGAAGCGGTGGGTCCCATACTTATGGGATTGAAGAAACCTGTACATGTATTGCAGTTAGGTAGTTCCGTGAGGGAAATTGTAAACATGATTACCATTGCAGTAGTAGATGCACAGAATAAAAAGTAATTTAGCCATTTTGAAATGATTAGTTATATTGAAGGGAAAATAACAGAAAAGAGCCCGGCGCACGTTGTAATTGAAACCGGGGGTATTGGTTATGGACTAAATATTTCATTAAACACATATTCTAAGCTGGAAGGCAGGCAAACATCCCGTTTGTTTGTTGAACAGGTATATGTGAGGGACGATAACCCTAAATTTTTTGGATTCATGGAATTTGAAGAGCGGGAACTTTTCCGTAAACTAATTTCCGTTTCGGGGGTAGGTGGGGCTAGCGCACTGCTCATGCTTTCTTCCATGTCACCAATAGAAATAATAGGTGCTGTAAATACGGCCAATGTGGCCATGTTGAAAAGCATTAAAGGTATAGGTGAAAAAACGGCGCAGCGAATAGTAGTAGATTTAAAAGGCAAATTAGGAAAACACGAGGGGGGCATTACTCAGATTTTAACCCCTGCTTACAATAAATACAAGGAGGAGGCGTTAATGGCTCTGGTAATGCTTGGTTTTACTAAACAGGTGGCAGAAAAAGCCATTGAGAAAGCCATTAAGCAGCAGGGGATTGCCAGTGATAATGTAGAACAAATGGTTAAAGTAGCTCTAAAAAATATCTGATTGTCTGGTATTGTTAAATATTTTTCGCTGGCAGGTTCTGCAATAGCTTTGCTCTCGTTAATTACCCCAGGTAAGGCCGATGAAAGCAAGGTGCTGTTGCGCCGTGAGCACTTTACGCTAAATAAGGTGCAGGTTATGGTGAGCGATACTCCTCCGCCTGTTACGCTTCAACCCGATTCGCTGCACTATCCTTTTCAGGATAACGGACTGGAAGAACCAGTATACAACGGAAATCATCCATTGATTCTGAATAACCCTTCCAACATTAAAACAGAAGTGGAGTATGATACTAAAAAGAAGGAATACACATTTCAACAAAAGATAGGTGACCTGGATTATAGAACTCCTACCTATATGACTCAGGAAGAGTACCAGGATTACATGTTTAAAAAACAAGTAAAGAGTTACTGGAAATCCAGAATAAAGGCAGACGATATTAATTCCCCTAAAAAATCACTCATTCCTAAACTCACCGTTGGAGGTGAGTTTTTCGACAGGATTTTTGGAGGCAATACCGTAGACATAAGGCCCCAGGGTTCGGCTGAATTAATTTTCGGATTAGTTATCAATAGAAATGAAAACCCTGTTTTACCGGTTCGTAACCGCAGGCAACCGAATTTCGATTTTAATATGAAAATTCAGTTAAACCTCATTGGTAAAATAGGAGAAAAACTGAAAGTAACCGCCAATTACAACACAGAGGCTTCATTTGACTTTGAAAATCAAATGAAATTGGAGTACAACGGACTGGAAGATGAAATTCTGAAAAAAATAGAAGCAGGAAATGTAAGCCTTCCGCTAAATGGAACATTAATTACCGGTAGTCAGAGTTTATTTGGTATAAAAACACAAATGCAATTCGGGAAATTAACGGCTACCACTGTTTTTTCTCAACAGCGGGGTAAAAAAAGTGAAGTAACAGTACAAGGGGGCTCTCAAACAACTCCTTTTAATCTTAATGCAGACAATTACGAGGCAAACCGCCATTATTTTTTATCACAGTATTTCAGGGATAATTATAATTCCTGGATGTCTACAGTGCCTGTGATTAATACTCCCATTGTAATCACTAAAATTGAGGTTTGGGTTACCAACCGTACAGCCCAGTACGATCAGTCAAGGAATGTGATAGGTTTTGCAGATCTAGGTGAAGATGTCTCAAAAATAATTCCTGCTCTTACAAATGCTTCCTGTGCTAATTTGCCAATTGCAGATGTTCAGGGTGAGTTTCCTTCCAATGATGCCAATACATTCTACTCGATGTTAGTTTCTCCAACAAATGGTTTGTTAAGCTCACATGATTATTCACAGGCTTCGTTGGTTTTGTCGGATGCCGTTAACCATCCTAACACCTGTAATGCAGGTAATAAATTCATGGAAGGTGGACGGGATTATGAGCTGTTAGCCAGGGCAAGAAAATTACAACCTTCAGAATTTACGCTCAATAAGCGGCTGGGATTTATTTCACTAAACCAGGCACTCAACTTTGATGAGGTGCTTTGTGTAGCCTTTCAATACACCATAGATAACCGGACTTATCAGGTAGGTGAGTTTTCGGATCAGTTTCCTACCGGTGATCAGGCCTTATTTTTGAAATTATTAAAAAGCACACAGGTAAACACTAAAGTAGCCATGTGGGATCTGATGATGAAAAACGTATACTCCATTGGAGCTTACCAAATAAACCCGCAGGACTTTAGACTCGATGTTTATAGAAATATTAAAGGGGTTGATTTACCTTATATTCCACACGACCCAATTGATGGGCGTTTGCTGGTACAGGTAATGGATTTGGACCGGATAAACGCTAACGGAGACCGCATAACTGACGGGTATTATGATTTTATACCTGAAATTACCATCAACCCATCGAATGGACGAATTTTCCTTCCTACTATTGAACCATTTGGAAATGATTTGCGGAAAAAATTTGGAGCCAACGCTAATGATCCCGGAGTAAACCAATATATTTTTCAGGAGTTATACGATTCAACAAAAATAGCTGCCCAACAGTTATCCATGAAAAATGTATATAAGTTTAAAGGTTCCTACAAATCCAGCAGTAGCTCTGAAATATCACTGAATGCCATGAATGTACCCCAGGGATCAGTGAGTGTGACGGTGGGCGGGGTTCCTTTAACAGAAAACGTGGACTATACGGTTGACTATACTATGGGTAGAGTGAAAATAATTAATGAAAGTATTCTTAACTCAGGCCAGCCCATTAAAGTTTCATCTGAAAACAATTCCTTGTTTAACATGCAGCAAAAAAATTTATATGGTGCCCGGTTCGATTATAAATTAAACAAAGATGTAAATATTGGCGGAACGGTTCTTCATTTGATTGAAAGACCAATAACCCAAAAAGTAAACGTTGGGGATGAGCCAATTTCCAATACCATTTGGGGTACAGATTTTACTCATCGTGCTGAAGCTCCCTGGCTAACCCGGTTTGTAGATAAAATACCATTTTTGAATACGAAAGAGCCTTCTTCTATACAAACAGCCGGAGAATTTGCGCACCTAATACCCGGGCATTCAAAAGCAATAGGTAAAGAAGGTAATTCTTATATTGACGATTTTGAAGGAAGTATTTCCATTATTGATTTAAGAAACCAAAGCTCCTGGTTCTTATCCAGCGTTCCGCAAGGACAACCTAACTTATTTCCTGAAGCCGGGTTGGATAGTTTAAAATCAGGATTTAACAGGGCACGTATTGCCTGGTACACCGTTGACCAATCTGTTTTTTATCAGCAAAATCAGAATTTAACACCGGCTAATATTACAAAAACAATTCAATCCAACCACTTTATGCGGGAAGTACGGGAAACAGAAATTTTCCCGAATAAACAACCCCCCAATGGTCAGCCTATTATTCTGCCCATGTTAGACCTGGCATTTTACCCCGAGGAAAGAGGCCCTTATAATTTTGATACCAAACCCAGCTTTATCTCCAGTGGTGTAGACGTTAACAATAGCTTGTCCAAAGGCGATGTACGTCTTGCTGATCCTGCTTCACGCTGGGGTGGCATCATGCGCAGGTTAGAAACAAATGATTTTCAATCATCCAATATTGAGTTTGTTCAGTTCTGGATGATGGATCCGTTTAATGAGCATTATGACAATACTTTTTCCGGATATTCAAAACCTACAGATGGAGAAATGTATATTAACCTGGGTAGTGTTTCTGAAGACGTGTTGCGTGATGGAAAAATGTCTTTTGAAAATGGAATGCCCACCCACCTACAAACCACTTTGCCTACTGTACAAACAGAATGGGGAAAAATACCATCCATTTCGCCAATTAATAATGCGTTTAACCTTCAGGAGTCGGAAAGGGAATATCAGGATGTTGGATATGATGGGTACAATGATGCAGGGGAAAGAGACTATTTTAAAGGAGCCTACATCAGCCAGCTGGAGCAAATGAATTCAACGCTTGCTTCGTATGCAGATAAAGACCCTTCAGGAGATAACTATCACTTTTTCAGAGGTGATGATTATGATAGCGACTCAAAAGCCAACACCCTGTTCAGGTATAAGTATTTTAACGGCATGGAGGGGAACTCACCAACCGAGGCACAATTTAAAAACCTTAATTCGGGAGGCTATTCTACCGTTGCAACGAATATGCCTAATAGTGAGGATATAAACAGAGACAATACCCTTAGTGAAACAGAATCGTATTATCAGTATAAAATTAAAATTACACCTCAGGATCTTAATCCGCAAAATGTCGGAAATAATTACATTACCAATGTGTATAAGGCTACTGTAGCTACTCCCGATGGCCAAACCAAAGAAGTAAACTGGTATCAGTTTAAAATTCCAATTGCCAATTTCGAAAACAAAATTGGAAGTATTGAAGGTTTTAACTCCATAAGGTTTATGCGTTTGTTTCTGAAAAATTTTAGTGCCCCTGTGGTATGTCGTATGGCCAGAATGGAATTAGTACGCAGCGACTGGAGAAGATATTTATACGATTTAAACCAGCCCGGAGATTATCTGGCTGTGGATAATGATCAGTCTTCCTTTGATATTTCTGCAGTAAACTTCCAGGAGAACGGTAGCAGAACACCGGTAAATTATGTTATACCACCAGGAATTAACCAACAACAAAACGTGCAAACAACTAATCTGGTGTTGTTGAACGAACAGGCCCTGGTATTAAGAACCTGCGGATTAACCGATGGACATTCCAAAGCAGTGTACAAAAACATAGACATGGACGTACGTTCCTATAAAAAAGCGAAAATGTTTGTGCATGCAGAGAAATTAGGTAATAACCCAATAAATGACGGAGACCTTCGGTTATTTTTGCGCCTGGGAACAGATTTTAATAGCAATTACTACGAATATGAATTACCGTTGAAATTAACAACACCCGGATTGTATGATGCAAACAGTGATGATGACCGTTTAGCCGTTTGGCCTAAGGAAAATGAAATAGATATAGACTTTGAAGAACTGACCTCTTTAAAATTGAAGCGCCCCGTAGGAAGCATTGAACCGCTCGAATATGTAACTGCTGACGGCAGAATTATGAGGGTGGTGGGTAATCCCAGTATTTCGGCGCTGAAGAATGTTATGGTGGGAATCAAGAACCCTAAGGACCCCGGTAATGAATCTAAATGCATTGAAGTATGGATTAATGAATTAAGGTTAACAGACTTTAACCAGCATGGCGGATGGGCAGCCAACGGTAGGGTTACGGCTAAGCTGGCAGACTTTGGGCAAGTGGCACTTTCTGGTAGCGTCATGACTCCTTTCTTCGGAAGTATAGAGAAAAAAGTAAGTGAACGTAGCCGAGAAACCACTAAACAATATGATGCCTCTACTACTTTACAATTTGGGAAATTTTTACCCGAAGACTGGAAAATTAACTTACCGGTTTATGTAGGACAATCGGAAACGTTTATTACCCCACAGTACGACCCCTCTAATCCGGATATTTTGATGAGTAATGTGAATACCAATTCCGGGTTTAGTAATGAAGAAATACGATCTATTAAGCAAAGGGCACAAGACTACACCAGAAGAAGAGGGTTCAACCTCACTAATGTAAGTAAAGGAAAAGGTAAAGGAGCCACTAAATCTTACCCCTGGGATATCGAAAACATTTCTCTGACCTATGCCTATACTGAACAATTTAAACGAAGTGTAACAGTTGATCATAATATACAAAAGTCTTACAAAGGTGCCCTGGCTTATGTTTACCAAACAAGTCCCAAAAACATAAAACCATTTGGTAAATCCGGAGCCGCCTGGTTAAACAACAAATGGTTTGCCCTTATTAAGGAAATCAACTTTACACCAATACCCTCCAGGTTTGGATTTAATACAGATATTAGCCGAACGTATAATGAAGTGCTGAATCGCGATATCACCAATATTATTGCTGTAGACACTAAAACTCAAACACAGTATAATAAAACCTTTAACACTACCCGGTCTTATGATTTAAAATGGGAGCTTACCAAAAATCTGAAATTGGATTTTGCTGCCAATAATGAAGGCAGAATTCTTGAACCTGCAGGAGCCATAGACTCTACCTGGAAAAGAGACCAGATTAAGGAAAACATTAAAAGCCTGGGTGTAAATACCAATTACCGCCAGAGCTTGAATGTGAACTACTCTATACCCATTAACAAAATACCCATCTTTGATTTTACTACGGCCAGCTACAGTTATAAGTCTAATTATACCTGGACACGCAGGCTCTTTGCCTCCGACTCCATTGGTAATACCATTCAAAATGGAAACACTCAAAGTTGGAATGCACAGTTTAACTTCACGACTCTTTATAATAAAATTCCTTTCCTGAAGAAGATAAACAGCAAAACAGGGAAATCTGCGCTTCCTACCATGACTAAAGATGGTAAGGTAAGCAACAGCGAAACAAAACCAACTAAAGACCCCAATGACACCACCAAAAAGAAAAGCACTCCGGTAATACTGGAACACATTGCACGGGTAATTATGACCCTGAAACAAGCTCAGTTTACTTATTCATTAAACGCAGGTACAACACTTCCTGGTTATGCAGATTCTACCAGCATGCTGGGAATGAACACAGGTAACAGTATGTATGCTCCGGGATTGGGTTTTGTATTCGGGAGTCAGAGCGGTATTTTGTCGAATGCAGAACAAAATCACTGGATTGTAAAAAGAAAAAATATTCCTAACCCTTATGCACACACGGTTACCAAAACCATTAATGGCACTGCTAAATTAGAGCCCTTCCGGGATTTCAGGATAGATCTTAGCTTTAACCGTACCCAGGGCGAAAATAATGGAATGTTTTTAGGCTATGATCCCCAAACAGATAAATACCAGCGTAATACAGTGACCAAATCAGGAAACTTCAGCATCAGCACCATTACTATAAATTCTGCATTTTCAACTGATGCAAAGGGAACCAATGAAAACGAGGTGTTTAACAAATTCAGAGAGCTAAGAGGTGTTTACCGCCAGCAGTTATGGGAAAAAAACCCCTATTCAAGAAAAGACTCGCTTTTTGATGGATATAATAGTGTACAGCAGGATGTGTTAATTTTTTCGTTCATAGATGCTTATACCAATAATGGAAAAGGCAAGCATAAAATGGAATTATTCCCTAAAATTCCTTTACCCAACTGGACACTCACCTATGACGGTTTAGGGAAATTAGAATTGATGAAAAAATACTTTAAGTCCGTTACATTACGGCATGGCTATAAGTCTACCTTCAACATCAGTTCTTTCAATAACAATGTACTCTTTTACGATCCCCAGCATTCAGGATACTCCCAAACCAGGGTAAATGGAAAAGACAGCTCCAACTTTATTTCCGAATACCAAATAGGTACCGTTACTATTTCTGAAAGTTTCTCGCCTTTACTGAAAATTGATTTATCCTTTATTGATAAAGGCATTATCAAGGGCCTTTCCGCCAATGTTGAGGTAAAAAGAGATAGAAATATCAGCTTAATCGCTTCCGGGCCTCAGGTAACAGAAACCAAAGGAAATGAGCTAATTGTTGGAGCGGGATACCGCTATCCGCAATTCGAAATCCCCCGGTTTAAAATTAAAGGTAAACCCATTAAAAGTGACCTTAACTTTAAATTAGACTTGTCTCTAAGAAAGAACACCACCGTTTTGAGGCGGGTAATAGATAATGACAGTAGGGTAACCCAGGGACAAAACGTTGTTACCATTAAAACGGCTATAGACTATGTCATCAGTAATAATGTGAATATCCGTATATTCTTTGATAAAATCATTAATACACCGGTTATTTCCAGTTCTTTCCCTACCTCCACAACCAATACTGGTGTGAGTTTGCGCTTTAATTTGGGACAATAAATTGACATTTTTCACCAATTTTATTATGTTTTACCGAATTATTGTTTATCTTTATCATAATATTAATACAAGGTGGTGATTTTTTTGAATTACCCTTGTTTGCCCAAAGGATGCAATATTGTGCATTTAATCAGGCTTGCTTCAGGAGGGGCTTCCCCAATTTTATGCAACCCAGGTTCAATGAGTTAAAATTTGTTTCCGGATGAAGTAAATAAGGTTATTTATTTAAATGGCCATTAATAAACAAAAATTAAAAATGAAAAATGGTACTGTAAAGTTCTTTAATGAAACAAAAGGTTTTGGATTTATTAAAGTTGAAAACTCTAATGAAGAAGTTTTCGTTCACGTTTCGGGATTGAAAGAAGAAATTCGCCAGAACGACACTGTTACATTTGAAGTTCAGGAAGGCAAAAAAGGCTTAAACGCTGTGAACGTTCGATTGGCAAAATAAGAGATTACTTATTTTAAATGGCTAAGCTGCTCCTCATCGGGCAGCTTTTTTTTTGGTTGGAGTAGGAGTATTATTTTTACCAACAACTTTAGTAACCCGATATTGTGGGTGCAGATATGTGAATGAAAAAGGCGCAATTACAATAAAACGAAATCGAGTTACTGTTCAGTCCAAACATAATTGATTATCAACAGTTTAATTTTGCTGTAAAATAGCGACAAAACTACTAATCTCTTTATTTATAGGGTTTTGACGCAAAATTATAGTTGTATATTTATCAGAATTTTCAAAAATACATCTTTCGTAATCATTTCATTGTTAATAATTTATGACCTACTGAACAGTAACGAAATCGATTAAAATGTTAAATTTGAAATTCTGAAAGGAGTCTAAAATGCACTTAGAGGCATATTCAATAGATTTATTTTGCTCTAAAACTTAAGTTATTTAAATAATGATTAATAAAAGGGTTGTTGTATTCATTATGTGTATTTTATTTTTTTTGATACTTCTCATCCCTTCATTATTCTATATATATAAATTCAAATCTTTACAACTTTCTGATTCAACTGCAGATTGGGGAACCTTTGGTGACTTCTTCGGAGGAGTAACGAATACTATAATATCACTAATGAGTTTAATTATACTTGCCTATATTTCATGGATGGTAAGTAAACTAACAGCAAAGGAGAATAAACACCTTTTGATTTTTGAAAAACGAAATGAAGCATTTAATGAACTAATGAGGTATATTCCTAAAATAAATGTTACTCCTCGGGTCTTAAGGAATAAAATAAGGGTTTTGGAAAAGGTATGTGAAGCTGCTAGAAATGTAAAAAATATTGACCAAATTGAATTTTTAGAAAGTAAGATAATTTCTAAAACAGAAGAAATTTACGAGAAAATATTAATTTTCCATGAATACCATCATTTTTTATTCAATTATAAAGCAAGGTACAATCATTTGTTTGAATATAATTTTGATTGCATTGAATACAAAAAATTAATTTCTACTTCCTCAGAATTTTGTGAGAGAATTGATGAATCGTTTAAAAATATTGAGTCAGAAAGGACTATTGAATTAAGCATTCAAGAATTGTTCGATTTGCATATGACTTATCTTGCGAAATTTATAAATTCGATAAAAGAGGAACTTGAGTAGGTGAATTTAATGAAATATTTTATTGCTTTTCAGAATTTTTTTGGTTGAATTCATACAGTAAGGCTCGCACAAAAATTGCGCACTAATTAGAGTTTGCTCAAAAACTAAATTAGAGCAGCGTGTAAAATTCTGTAAAATAATAGCTATACATTGGGAATGCAATTTGATCATCAGACGTACATCGCTCATATTGATTGCTTTAATAGTTATGAAGTTTTTAAGTTGAATGGGCTAATCACAGGTATGAACCCCCAGGGCAAGCCTTGAACCAAATTCCACTAATGCGGAAAGTCTCACGAATAAAACACAACATCAATAGCAAAAAATCATTTTACTAAACACTAAAATCAAGCAAAAAAAAATCCTGTTTATTGGGGGTTAGCACAAGGTAATGAAAAAAAATAACAGCACAAACACCCAAAAAAGTGTGAAAATTTAATAAATTTGTTACCAGAATCAGGAATCAAATCAATGAATGAAACACAGCAAATAATTGCTAACAGGATACATGAAATTGCTTTTAATAAGGTGCAGTTAGATTCTGAATTAATTAAATCCGGAATTTTATCGTCGATATTGTTAGTAGATTTAGCTACTAGTTTAGAAGAAGATTTTAATGTTCAAATTCCATTTAATGAAATTACTGTAGAAAATTTTTCAAACATTTTGTTAATTGAAAAGTTTATAAGCGAAAAGCGTTAATTGAAAACATTTGCAGTACATATTTTTGCCATTATTTGTAGTAGTGTAATTTTTTTTATTGGGAAATCAGAGATTGATAACTATCTGGAAAAAAAGTACCCGGTATCTTTGGCAGTAAATAATAGTAATAGCATAGATCATTTTAATTATTTGAAGCCTGATGTAAACCTGGCAATTTCAAGGGCTATTAAAACAGGTATCCCAACTGTTTTTGGTTCTTCCGAATTATCCTCATCCCATTTAAAAGGAGTGTGTTATAATTTTTTTAAAGAAAAAAACATTGACATACAAACTATTGGCCACGCAGGTTTTCAATGTTTTGCCATATCCAGTGTTTTAGCTGCAAACGCAAATTTACTGAAAGATGGTAAAATTGTTATTAATCTTTCTCCGGTATGGTTTGAAGGGAAATATTCAAAAGGAACTAATCTGGAGTGTTTTTTTGAATACAATAATAATTTTAATTTAAATGAAATTCTAAATAATACTTCTATCCCAATAGAATATAAAAAATATTATTGTAAGTACATATCAGACAAGTATAGCCAAATTAACTCACCCAATGCAATGATTAATTTACTAGCACTTGCAAACAAGAATCAGTTTTTATATAAACCTTTTGTTGTTATGCATAAATTAGTATACGAGCATAACTATAAGGATGATATCCAACTTCAAGCCTTTAGTTTTTTTCAGAAAAAATTAAGTGAAACAAATATCCGTTATTCATTTAAAAAACCAAAAATCAATTGGGACTCTTTATACCAAAATGCGATTTCGGATTTTAAAAAGCAATCAACTAATAATAATGTCGGAGTTTATAATGAATATTATACAACCTGGATTAAGAATAGAAGACCTAAATTAATAGAGCCTGTATCAGATAATCAGGAATTTGAAGATTTTAAAATGCTTTTACTTTTATGCAAACAAACAAACTGCCGTCCGATTTTTACTATTTCACCAATAAACACTCTTTGTTATAGTAATCCTGAAGCTATTAATCCTATCATGATGAGTATAATGAAAGAGCTTGATAAAAATGGTTTTAAGTATTTAGATTTATTTACCAGTAATTTAAAGCACTACGAAAAAGGTGTTTTAGAGGATATTATGCATCCTGGAGATTATGGTTGGTATCAGTTAGATAAATTTATAATGGATGAATTTAGCAATAATTAAAATGATAAAAGAGCTTATGAAAAAAATTGCCTTGTATGTTTCTCTTATTGCTGGATTATATTTTTTATACAGCCCAAAAAATAAATCCCAACATAATACACCACATTCAGCAACCTCATTTGTATACGCTAAATTCTAATGGCGCCTTTTACCAGTATAAATTTTTACCTGTTAGCACTTATTTATTTTGCACTGGTTGTACTATTTAAGTTAATACTTAAGGGTAAGCACTATGCTGTATTTACATTTGTGTTTACGTTTCTTTATTTAAGTTTATATATTAAATTTGGTTACTCTGCTATTGCTTATGCTCTATTTTCTTATATTTTTATTAAACATTTGAGTTTAAAAATTAACCACAAACTAGTTAGTTCTGTCATTTTACTACTGCCAATGTTATTATTTAAATTGAAAATTGAAATCCCGATTTTATATTTTATTGGCCTTTCATTTGTAACCTTCAGAACCATACAAACCAATATTGATTATAATAAAAAAGAAGAGTTTAAATTCATTGATTTCTTTAATTTTTTGTTTTTTATTCCTGCATTACTAATTGGGCCATTAGACAGGTTTAAAAATTTTACCCAAAAATGTAAAGATGGATTTAATACCATTAATTTATCCAATATCGAATCAGGTTTTTCTGAATTCCTCAAAGGTGTACTCTATAAATATGTTATTGCGGAATTTATTTATCGCTATTGGTTAAATGATTTTATTTTTGAAAAGGGTACAACACCTTATTTTTTAAGTGATATGTATGCGTATTTGTTTTATCTATTTTTTGATTTTGCAGGCTATTCAGCCTTAGCCTGCGGTTTTTCGAAAATGATTGGAATTAGCTTGCCATTTAATTTTAACAAACCTTTTTTAGCAGTAAATCCCCCCGAATTTTGGCAACGTTGGCACGCATCACTAACCAATTGGCTAACTGATTATGTTTTTAAACCCAGCTACAAATGGCTAAGCGGGTTTCAAAAACTAAAAAAGTATCCTACAACAAAACAAAATTTGGCAATATTTTTAACTTTGTTTACTATGGGCTGCTGGAATGGTTTTGAACCGCAATACATTTATAGTGGCTTAATTTACGCACTATACAGTATTGTTCATAATACGTATATCATACAGTGCCGAAAAAAGCAAAAAGATGTTTTGTTTGGTGCAATTGGAATAAAATACACCCGTTATATTTCTATATTTTTATTATTTAATCTTACTGCATTTGCACTTTATATATTTAGTGGTAGATGTTTATAAAATAACTAACCTATGAGATACGATTTTATACTTAACGATTTTGTAGACATAACAGTAAACAACCATGAGCCATTTATAGTAGGTACTGATAAGACTTTATCCTTTAGTGAGGTGTATGAAAATTTTAACAAACTAAAAAAATTATTTTCTAATTTAAAATACGATAAAAATAAGCCCATTATCATTTATGGAGAGAAGCAAGCCAATTTTCCGGTGGCAATTCTGGTAATGCTGCACCTTAATATTCCATACGTAAGTATCGATGCTGTTTTTCCTGAAAACAGAATAAAGTCTATTCAGGAAACCACAAATGCTTGCGGATTTATTAATTTAACGGATCATCAGCTAAATTTAGACTGCACTATTTTTATTGACAAAGAATTTAACCTTATTAAAAACAATGAAACTTCGGAAGCCAAAGAAATAGATTTAACGATTGAAAATCTTAGTTATGTATTGTTTACATCGGGTAGTACTGGTGTGCCAAAAGGAGTTCAAATTACGCGTAAATCTCTTAATAATTTTTTAGATTGGTACCTTACCTGGCCTATTTTAAAAAAGGAGAATGTTTACATGAACCAGGCAACATTTAGCTTCGACGTATATTGGTGCGATTTTTTTGGCGCATTCCACTTTGGATCACTACTTGTGTTGAATGATTTGAAGATTTTAAAAACCCCGGATCTGTTTTTAAAAAGATTGGAAAGTAATTTAGCTACAACACTTTTTTGTACCCCTTCTTTCATAAATATGTACTTAACATTGCCTTCATTCAATCAAACGAATTACCCATCTTTTAAACATATTTGTCTCATTGGCGAAGATTTACCGGCTATTACGGTAAAAAAATTACGAAAATCTTTTCCCGATTTAAAAATTATCAATTCGTATGGGCCAACCGAAACAACCTGTGTAATTACATACATAGAAATAACAGATGATATTTTAAACAGTAATAAAAGTTTACCAATAGGCTACTGCAAGCCCGATAGCGAGATTATAATTGATAATGCAGATAAAAATCCTGGTTTGGAAGGTGAGATAATAATCGGTGGCGATAATGTTTCTATTGGATATTGCAATAGAGATGATTTGAATAAAGAAAAGTATTTTATACTAAATGGTAAACGAGCCTATAGGACGGGTGATTTGGGTTATTTTAAAGACAACATTCTTTATTTTACCGGAAGAATAGATAATCAAATAAAACTAAATGGCTACCGTATTGAGCTGGATGAAATAACCAATGTATTATTAAAATATCCTGAAATATCCAATGCAGCTGTAATTCCATTAAAGGCAGGGAATGTGGTGAAAAAAATTGTTGCTTATGTATCATTTAAAACCAAGGTGAATTTTGATGTAAATGATGTGCTTAAAAACTACCTGCAAGAATATATTCCCGTTTACATGGTGCCATCTGAAATTATTTTACTGGATGAATTACCACTTAATACAAATTATAAAACCGATAAAAAAGCATTAACGGAATTGTATATGAGTCGGTAAAATAATTACTGACATTTGTTTCAAAAAACAAAATGAGTGTGTCTTATAACTATTCAACCTATTGTAGTTAGCTCTTTGCAAGCCAGTAATAGTCTCTCTTACCTAGTCAATTCTATTAGAAGCAAGGCTTCTCTTACTAAGGAAGCATAACCTGAATGAAAAGAGAACAAAGCCGGAGATTAATTCCCTTATTTAGAAATTAGGCTTGAGCAGGTATTTACTGTAGAAGTCTACAATGTGTTTTACCGCTTCGTCTGCCGTGTCTACAATTTTAAATAAGTCTAAATCTTTGGCGCTGATGTTATGTTCCTGTTCCAGCATGGTACTTTTTATCCAGGCTAAAAGCCCTTCCCAATAGGTTTTTCCAACCAGTACAACCGGAAACTCTGCTATTTTATGAGTCTGAACTAGTGTTAAAGCTTCAAATAATTCATCCATGGTGCCAAAACCTCCGGGCATACCAATAAAACCCTGTGAGTATTTAAGAAAAATTGTCTTCCGCACAAAGAAATAGTTAAAGTCTATGCTTTTGTCTCTATCAATAAAATCATTGGGCTTTTGCTCAAAGGGTAAGGTAATGTTTAATCCCACCGATTTACCATTTCCTCTTTTGGCACCTTTATTCGCTGCTTCCATAATACCCGGCCCTCCCCCTGTAATGATTCCGTAGCCTTCCAACACCAGTTTATAAGCTATATCCTCAGCCAGGAGGTAATAGTTATTGTCGGGTTTGGTTCGGGCACTACCAAATATAGAAACACAAGGGCCAATACTGGACATGCGCTCAAAGCCTTCTACAAACTCACTCATGATTTTAAAGATATGCCAGCTATCCTGTGCTTTTATGTCATTCCAATCTTTTGTGGCAAAGGCTTTCCTTATTTTTTCTTCGTTTTGAGTTTTCATGCTAAATGGGTTTAATGTTCAAAGTTGAGGATGTTGACCATACCACTAACAAAGCGGTTAATTTCCCCGTTGGTAACATCTATATGAATGGGGTTAATAATGGAATGATGTTTAAAATTTACTCGGTACCGGTCAGGAGGAATTTCTATGGAAAAAGAAATTTTAATGTGATGATCGGTATTGGCACTGGAATTATTGGTATGCAAGCTATTTTCTACATTTATTAATGTAAATTTTATGTTACAGTGATGGTGAGCATGATTTATGTGTAAAGTTCCGGATGATAAAATTTCCCGCGGGGCATAATTACTGGAGCTGGTTAAAGATTCAATAGGAAAATGGCCTTTGTAGCGTAAAATTTTATGCTCGGTTTTGTGCAGCCATTCATCAATGGAATCATGGTCTGTACGGAAAGTGGCAAAGTTGAGGAATATCCTTATTTCCTGTGAGTGTTCATCCAGCTGAATATAACATAACTCGGAGTGATAGCTTTGTATGCTGCTATCGCGGAGCATTAGTTTACACTTAGCGGTAGAAGGGATGTTGATTTGTGCACGGGTAGTAAAAGCAATGAACAGAAAAACAAATAGTTTATACAGTTGCTTTGGCATACTTTAAATTTAACTCTTTTTTTAAGTAAATGGAAGTATAACTTTCTTTGTTTTTAATAATTTCTTCCGGAGTACCGGTGCACATTATTTGTCCGCCCCTGGCTCCTCCTTCGGGACCAATATCTATAATATAGTCTGCCATTTTTATGATATCCATGTTGTGTTCAATAACCAACACGGTGTTTCCACTATCCACTAATTTGTTCAGTACCTCCAGTAAAATACGGATGTCTTCAAAGTGAAGTCCGGTGGTGGGTTCATCCAGTATATAAAGTGTTTTACCGGTGTCGCGTTTACTAAGTTCAGTAGCTAATTTTACCCGCTGCGCTTCACCACCACTTAAGGTGGTGGCCTGCTGGCCCAGTGTAATGTATCCGAGTCCAACATTTTTAAGCGTGCTGATCTGGCGGTAGATGGAGGGTATGTTTTCGAAAAACTCACAGGCCTGCTCAATGGTCATGTTCAATACATCGCTAATGGATTTTCCTTTGTACCGTACTTCAATGGTTTCGCGGTTGTATCTTTTACCGTGGCATTCATCGCACTGCACATAAACATCGGGCAAAAAATTCATCTCAATGGTTTTAACCCCGGCTCCTGAACAGGTTTCGCAGCGGCCTCCTTTTACATTAAATGAAAAACGCCCTGGTTTATAGCCCCGTATTTTTGCTTCAGGTAGTTCGGCAAAGAGATTCCGGATATCACTAAACACATTGGTATAGGTGGCAGGATTACTGCGCGGTGTGCGGCCAATAGGCGATTGGTCAATGTCGATGATTTTATCAATGTGTTCAACCCCGCTGATGGATTTGTACGGCAATGGTTTTTTTTCTGAACCGTACAACTGATTACTGAGAATGGGATAAAGTGTTTCGTTGATAATACTCGATTTACCACTTCCGGAAACTCCTGTAACGCAAATAAATTTACCCAAAGGAAATTCCAGGCTAAGGTTTTTCAGGTTATGCCCGCTTAAGCCCTTTAATACAATTTTTTTCCCATTACCTGTTCTTCTGGCAGCTGGAACTGCAATTGTTTTTTTTCCGGTGATATAATCAGCTGTAAGGGTAGGGAAGCGAAGCAAACTGGAGGGTGGGGCAGCAGCTACTATTTTACCTCCGTGTATACCAGCTCCAGGTCCCATGTCAATAACATAATCGGCTTCTAAAATCATGTCCCGGTCATGTTCAACTACTAAAACGGAGTTACCGGTATCGCGCAAGTTTTTAAGCGCTTCAATTAAACGGTTATTGTCGCGCTGATGAAGGCCAATGCTGGGCTCATCGAGTATGTATAACACACCTACCAATTGTGAACCAATTTGTGTGGCTAAGCGTATGCGCTGTGCTTCGCCCCCACTCAGGGTTCTGGAGCTTCGGTTAAGGGAGATATAATCTAAACCTACCTCCAGTAAAAATTGTATACGTGCCCTGATCTCTTTCAAAATTTCTTTAGAGATAAGGATTTGGTTTTTGCTGAGTTTTTTTTCCAGGTCACCGAACCATTCCTGCAACTGACTAATATCCATGGTGGCCAGTTCGGCAATGTTTTTATTATTGATTCTGAAATAAAGCGCTTCTTTTTTTAACCGGCTACCGTTACAGGTATCGCAGTTTATTTTGTTAGTGAAGCCCTGTATCCACCTGAGCATGGCCGGAGAAGGATTTTCTTCCGATTGTTTGATGATGAAGTTAGCAATACCCTCAAAGGTAATATTGTACCCTTCCTGATTGGTATCGGTAACAACTTTATATACCTCTTCACTTCCGTATAAAATAACATTTACGGCCTCTTCAGACAGTTCTTCAAAAGGGGTATCAAGGGTAAAGTCAAAGGCCTGGCCAATGGTTTCTAATTGTTTAAATATCCAGGAGTTTTTAAAGTCTCCCAGAGGAGCCAATGCTCCTTTTTTAATACTTAGTTTTTGGTTAGGAACAATTTTAGTAAGGGAAATTTCTGAAACTACTCCCAGGCCATTGCACTTGGGGCAGGCTCCGTATGGCGAATTGAATGAAAAAAGATTAGGAGCAGGTTCATCATAGGATATGCCCGTAGTGGGGCACATCAGGTTTCTGCTGAAGAACTGAGGAATAGTTTTTGACGTTTTTTTTTCGTTTTGTTCTATCACGATAACTGTTCCTTTTCCCTGCTTCATGCCCGTTTGTATAGACTGAGCGAGGCGTTGTTTGATGTTGCCTGTTATTTCCAGCCGGTCTATCACCATTTCAATGTCATGCACTTTATACCGGTCGAGCTGCATTTTTGGGGTAATATCCTTTATTTCCCCATCGATACGCACTTTGGTAAAGCCATTGTTTCGGATTTGAACAAATAATTCGCGGTAATGCCCCTTACGGCCTCTGATAAGCGGTGCAAGCAAGGCAATTTTTTTATCCTTGAATTTAGAAAGTATCAGGTTAAGTATTTGCTCATCCGAATAACGAACCATTTTTTCATTGGTTTCATAAGAATAAGCATCGGAAGCACGGGCAAACAAAAGTCGCAGAAAATCGTAAATCTCAGTAATAGTGCCCACAGTAGAACGGGGGTTTTTATTTACTGTTTTCTGTTCAATAGATATCACCGGGCTAAGTCCGGATATTTTATCAACATCCGGCCGCTCTAAGTTACCCAGAAACTGCCGGGCATAGGAAGAGAAACTTTCTATATACCTTCTCTGACCTTCGGCATAAATGGTATCAAAGGCTAATGAGGATTTACCACTTCCGCTTAGACCAGTGATAACAACCAGTTTATTTCTGGGAATACTGATATCAATGTTATTAAGATTATGGGTTCTGGCCCCAATGATATCTATGGTTTCTTCCGCATCAAGCTTGTTCATTTTCCGGTGTTTTTTAGGAGGCAGCTTTCCTGTATCAGGTGTAGCAGGTGCAAAGATAAGCGATGAGGCTTATTGACTCAACATTAAGTTATTAACGGTAACGAAACAGAATTTATTTTTTTTCTTCTGGGTTCTGTGTATTATTAACGGGGGGATAAATGATGAGTTCACTGTTTGCAACAGGTTCAGCTTTTGCATCTAAATTGTTCCAATACCTTAATTCTGCTTCGCTTACACCAAATTTTTCGGCTATGGTAAGGATGGTTTCTCCTTCTGTAACCTGATGAAGAACAGGGAAAATTTCAGGATCAGCTACCAGGCTGTCGGCAGGTGCAAGACTATCACTGATTGGTATTTCCGGCTGCAGCGTAAGCAGGGAATCGTTTTCGGTGTTGGTGTGCAACAGTTCATATTTTAATTCCCTGAAATCTTCACGGGCATATTTAAGTTGTGGAAGGGTAAGGGTGTAGGTGTTGTTGTTGATGGTAAGGCTGTTGTCCTTAATCCAGGGATTAAAAATCCGCAGTACTTCCGGGTTATAACCCAGGTGGTAACAGTAATTATCTAAATTTTTTATAGTAGAATCTACTTTAATTTTTAAGGTAGGTATATGTGGCAGACCTACTTTTTTAAAGGGAACAAATCCATACTTTTCGGGGTTTTGTATAACAATTTTAATGGCCAGTACCCGGTATACATAACGTGCGGTTTCTGTATTAAGAATAAGGTCGTAGTAATTGGCTGGCTTTTGCTTGCGGATTTTTTTTTCAATTCCACCAATACCCAGGTTGTAGGAGGCAGCAGCTAATGTCCAGTTATGGAAATGCTCATAAGCTTCTTTAAAGTATTTGCAGGCTGCTTCGGTAGCTTTTACTACATGGTACCTTTCGTCTACCTCATCATTAATGATGAGTCCGTAATTGATGGCTGTGCTTTCTATAAATTGCCAGAATCCCACGGCATTTTGAGGGGATACTGAATTAGTAAGATTACTTTCAATGATGGCTAAGTACTTAAAATCATCGGGAATGCCATTTTTTTTAAGTATGGGTTCAATTACCGGAAACCAGCGTTTAATGCGCCGCAGGTAAACCGAGGAATGTGTTCTCCATAAAACATTATCTGTAAATTCTTTTTCCAGACTTTCTACAATGCTTTTGTCGTTTTGTGGAACCAGCTCGCCGGAGAAATTGAGGTTGCGCGGAAAATGAGCGCTGATAATTTTTGAATTGGTATTGAAATAATCGCGGTTAATGACGGCGCTGTCAGGGACATGAACGGAATATAAGGTATAGCTTAAGATATAAAAGAAGAAAACAGAAATAAAAGAGATGAAAATGATAAAGTATTTGTTTTGAAGAGGGTGGTAAATCTTTGTATTGTTCTTCAATGTCATTTTTTCTTCTTTCGCAAACTATTTACATATAAGGTACAAAAAATTAAAATAGGATAGATAGAGAAGAGGAAGAATTTAGCCAGAGACCAGTTGTTTTCTTGTACAACCCTGAACGCCAACCAGCAAGAAATGGCACTAATGGAAAAATATAAGAGGGCAATTCGCTTTTCGGTTATGCCCCTGAAAAACAAATGATGAGTAGTGTGGTCTTTACCTCCTACAAATGGGGATTTACCTGCCATCATCCGGTTAATAACAACCGTTGTAGTATCGGTAATAGGAATAATAAACACTAAAAGGGCAATGAGTATACTTTTAGATAAACTTTGCACAGGAAAAATTGACTCTTGTGAAAAGGGGATGTTCCAGCAATAGTCTATACCCAATATAGCAGTAAATAATCCAATGAACTGACTTCCTGTATCGCCCATAAACATTTTGGAAGGATGCCAGTTGAAAAGCAAAAAGCCACATAAGGCTCCTGTAATTCCAACCGAGAGAAAAGGAATAGGCTCGAGCGCATGGTTATTGTATAGGTTAATACCCAACACATAAGAAACGATAACAATAGAGACTATAGTAGTAATAGCATCCATGTTATCGAGCATATTAATGGAATTCATAAGACCAACCACCCACAAAATGGTCATGGCATCATTTAACAAGTCGTTGTTAAAAGCATTGATTTTTGTTCCTGAAAAAAGTAAAATTAAACCGCAGGTAAATTGGGTAAGAAATTTTAGTAAGGGTTTGGTATCGAATGCATCATCGGCCAAACCCATAATAAAGGCAATGGTAACGGATGCTAACAAGCCTAATAATTTGGCGTTAGACAGGGAGCTGTTAGTTGGGTTATGAATAAACTCTAAGCAAACGAAGCAAATAAGAAAAACCACAAAAAAGGAAATACCTCCCAAAGCGGGTTTGGCATTAGGGCTCCACCTTACATGAACACCCTGATTTTGCCTTATACCTAAGGTTTTTGCAAAACGCAGAAAAATATTATTAATAAGCGCAGAAAAAATCAGACTTAAAGAAAAAATAAGCATATACAGCAGGGGAATGTTTTGACTTAATTCCATCGTTTAGTAAAAAGGAGAAACAAATTGTGTAAATGCAGTTCCGGATTTGTCTTTTTCTGATAATACCGGATTACTTACCTTCCAGTTTATGTTAAGTGAAGCATCATTCCACAATATACAACCTTCAGCTTCCTTATTGTAATAATTCGTGCATTTGTAATGGAATATGGTGTCGTTTTCCAGGGTTGAAAATCCGTGGGCAAAGCCTGCAGGAACCCACAACAAGGTATTGTTTTTTTCGGTAAGCTCAATACTAAAAGTTTTACCATAGGTGGGAGAAGAGCGCCTGATATCTACAACCACATCCAGAACAGCACCCTTTATAACACGCACTAACTTACCTTGTGCATGCGGTGGCGACTGATAATGAAGTCCCCTGAGAACTCCTTGCTGTGATTTGGATTGATTGTCCTGAATAAACTTCACATCAATGTTTTTTTGCGAAAATGCATCTTCGCGGAAACATTCAAAAAAATAGCCCCTGTCATCTTCAAAAACCCTGGGCTGAATAACGAATAAATCTGGAATACCTGTATCAATAAAATTCATGAACAACTAAATTACTATTTGCGTTTAAAAAAATTGCGTTTTTTCTTCTCACCCTTTTCTTCATAATACCCATAGTTAACTCCACCATAGCCGTAGCCATAGCCATAACCATAATTATACCCATAATTTCTCCGGTCTATATCAACACCATTTAAAATAATAGATAATTTTTTAATACCATTTTCATTTTGTAAACGGTCAAGTATCTGAATAAAACTTCTGCGGGAATAATCGGCCCTGAATACATAAATCGGGTAATCGGCTTTACGAATCATTTCAACTCCCTCAGTTACTAATCCTACCGGGGGATTGTCAGCGATTATGATATCGAATTTTGTTCTTAACTCTTCCAATACCTCATCCATCCGTGAGCTGATAATGAGTTCGGAAGGGTTAGGCGGTATGGGGCCTGCAGGGATATAGAAAAGATTGGTAACTGTACTTTTATGAATACATTCATCGATGCTGTTTTTATTAATCAGAATGGTGCTCATGCCCTTATCATTATCTACTCCAAAGGCTTTATGAATTTTTGGCTTGCGCATATCCAGGTCAATAATAATAACTTTTTTCCCGGAGAAGGCAATAATCCCTCCCAGATTAAGTGCAACAAATGTTTTACCTTCACCGGAAACAGTAGAAGTGAGTGCCATGAGTTTAGAACCTGGATCGGTTGAAATAAATTGCAGGTTAGTTCTTAAAGAGCGGAAAGATTCGGCAATAAGGGACTTGGGGTTTTTATCTACTACTAATTGTGAGATAGGGATGCTTTTATCGTAGTTGGGTATTATACCCAAAATACTCACATCGGCATGTGTTAATTTAGTTATTTCGTTGAGGGAGCTGATTTGATCATGCAGGAAGTACCTGACCAGGGTAAGCAGTATGCTGGCCAGTAAGGTAGATATTAATGCTACCAGTATAGCTTGTTTTTTTCCTGGAGAAATGGGACCATGGTTGGAAGAAGCTGTTTCCAACACAACGGACTGTGATACGAAACCAGCCTTGGAAATAGAAAATTCTGTTTTCTTTTCCAGCAATAGGGTATAGTATTTTTCGTTGATGTTAAATAAGCGCATAAGCCTTGCGTATTCCAGGTCTTTTTCGGGTTTACCATCAAACTTATGTTCGTATTCACTGGTTTTTTCATTCAGTCGCGTTAATTTGGATTTCATTTTTTGAACCAGAGAATTAATGCTTTCAATCAGGAATTTCTTTTGATTATCGATCTGAAAATTAATTTGCTTGATGGCATCGCTATTGGGTTTAACCTGATAAAGCAGGTTTTCTTTTTGAATGAGCAGGTCCTGAATTTTAGAAGTAATGTCTTTGATGCTTTCACCACCTTCAACGCCAGAGGTACTGGAGATCAGGGTATAGATGTCGATAGATTTATTATTGAGAATATCGTTTTGAATCATTTCTAGTGTCCGGAGGTCTAATTCCGTTTTCATCAACTGGTCTTCCAATACAGAAATTCTGGAATTGTTGCTGGAAGCCAGGCTGGTATTATCAGAATAATTGTGTTTTTTTCTAAAGGCTCCCAATTCAGTTTCCGATTCCTTCAGTTCCATGAATACACTGTGTAACTGGTCATCAATAAAGGAGAGTACTTTCTTAGAGCTTTCACTTTCGTGTTCAATATCATAAGATTGAAATTCGCTGGCAATGGTATTCACAATATCAGCCGCTTTTGCGGAGTTCTTTTCTTTAATGGTAATACCTACCGTTTTAGCGAGTTCATTCAGCAGTTTTATTTCTATTTTACTTTGTATGTTCTTTACTAAATAGTTTTCATCGTGTTTTACAAAGTATGTTTTTTCCCTTTGATTGGGGTCAGGAACATTGGTGTGAACACGAAGGAAATTATTCCGAAGGATTTTTATGCTAAAATCAGCGTTGGAAATAAGAGCACCAATGGTGAAAGGAAAGGAGATAGTTTGATTGTTCAGCAGGTATTCAATGGTTCCCTGATAACCGGAAGTAAAATGAATGTAAAACTTTCTGTTAAAGAAAGCTGGATTTTTAATGTTTACTTCTGCAATAAAGGGAGTAGACTTATAGAGCTCGTTTTCTTTGAAAGTTCCTTCGTTGTAATATTCTACATACAGATCCAGTTTACTTACCACCCGCTTCAGAAATAAGCTCGATCTTAGTATTTCTATAGATCCGGCTAATCCATCTTCCTGCTCATACAGTTCACTTACATTCAGAATTTTGGTTGCATTGTTTTTATTATTGATTTGTATGGTAGCCTTGGCTTGATAGATGAAGGGGGTATACCTCAGGTACAAAAAGGTAAATAAGGCGGCAATAAGGGCAAATATCAAAAACCATTTAAGGCTTTTGCGGGCGATGTATAAAAACAATCCCAGTTCAAATTCATTACTGAACTTGGTGAGCCTGTCTTTGTAGCGGAGAAGGTTGTCGTCTGAATTATTAAAGGATTCTCCTAACATGAAAGTTAATTTTTAATTACCGCAAATAAAAGGATCAGGGATGAAACGATAGTAAAATAAGGAGTAAATTCGTTTGACAAACGTTGCGCTACCCGTATTCTGGGTTCAACATAGATAATATCATTGGCCAGTACTATTGTATTTCCTGTTTTTAAACCTTCAATGGTAGAAAGGTCAATAAGAAAAACTTCGGGTTGCGGCAGGGCATTCCGTATCAGTTTAATCCTATAGGCTTTACCATCTTCTGTTAATCCGCCGGCCATGGCCAGTGCCTCGAACACGGTAGTGTTGTTGTTCACAATATTTACAACCCTTGCAGCACCAGCATTACCCGGAAATACAATAACCCGTTTATTAACCACCTTTAACTGTACATAAGGCTTCACATAAAACTCTGTGTATTTTTCTTCCAGCAGAGATTCAGCTTCCCGTAAGGTGAGACCCTGAACTTTTACTTTTCCGAGCAGGGGTAATTTTAAAAAACCATCTTTATCCACGGTTTCATCAATATCATTCCTGTAATTGGTAACGTTGCTGTTGGTTAAATCTATGAGTTTAAATCCATCATTGGAAAATACCCTGAACTGTATGGCATCTGTAGGTGCTATCCGGTAGTCTAGTTTGGTGAGCGTGTCTGCTATATTGCTGTACGAGAAATTTTCGGGAGTTTTAAGCATCAGGCTTGGCCTAAGAATTTTACACGAGGATAAAAACAGGGCAGCTACAAAAACTAAAAATAATTTGTGCATAGAAGAAATAGAAATTATCTTTCAAATTTACTAAAAAAAAGATACCACTATCCCTTTTTACTCAGAAGCCTTTGGTAAAGATTTTCCATATCATTAACTAAGCGGGTATAATGAAACCTGTTCTTAACCAATTCCCAGCCCCGGCTGCCCATTTGCTGTCGTAATGTAGTATTGGTGGTTAATTGATGCAGTCTGTCACTAAAACCAGCTACATCGTTTACTTCCACTAAAAAAGCATTTTGCTGGCTAACAATATCTTTTATGCCACCAACCCTGGTGCTGATGATGGGTTTGCAGGCAGCCTGAGCCTCAATTAAACTCACCGGAGTGCCTTCATTGAAAGAGGTGAGACAAACGATGTCTGAGCCTGCTAAAACCCGGTCAATGTCTGTAATCCAGGAGGTAAAGGTTAATGGTGCTGCAACAGGCTGTGTGTTAAAGTCAGTGAAATCAATAGTTAATTCTGTTGCTTCTGCCTCAATTTGCCTGCGGGTTTCTCCGTCTCCAATTATAAAGGCCCTTACTTTTTTCTGCGAATCGCGAAGCAAAGGAGCAATGGCATGCAAAAACAGGGAATGATTTTTTACCGGGGCTAATCTACCTAC
>JACCDP011125106.1_pt1 | contig 29599 bp, 21 predicted proteins | sample 7445841 | NCBI WGS metagenome assembly JACCDP01 (sample SAMN15323441, study PRJNA562643) | freshwater metagenome | isolation source: river surface water | place: USA:Blue River Watershed | collected 2017-08-17 | reverse complement strand
CAGAGGTCTGCTGAGCAGACCTGAACCCACCTTTTTAGAAAAAAGGTGGGCCAAAAATCACATAAACAAGATTCTTATATACTCCTATAGTGTAGATTATAAGAAACGCTCTTGAAGTCTGTCGAAAAATGGTACATAGCCATGATTTTTACACACAATACCAGTCTCTGTACACGCACTATAGGGAAATTTATGGGTCACGAGTGGCGGTCTTTCTACAGAAAGGCAGCTTCTGGGAATTCTACGGTCAACAGGACCCTGAGACCCACGCCCAACTCAACTCAGTGAAAGAGTTTACGGATATTCTCGGTGTTCAGGTGAATTATTATCCTGGCGACGCCCCTGGGGGACTGACTGGCCTCTTTGCCGGCGTCCCTGAGGACCGTCTGGATCGATGGGCTGGGCGTTTGACCGGTCTCGGCTGGACCGTCGTCGTTGTGACACAGGAGAAGAATGAGCGAGGGGATGTCGTTCGCCGCTCCGTTTCACGCATCCTGTCGCCGGCGACCCATGTGGAGGCCCTGGACGGATACGCCGCCGCGGCCTATGTCGGCGTCTGGCATCCAGCCAGTGGCTCAGCGGTCGCCATCGATGTTGCCGGCGGAGCAATCTTCTATAGTGCCTACAAAGGGTCCGCAGCGCATTTTTTCCAGGTGTATCCTCCCCGTGAACTCGTCATATATGGCGCAGAGGAGATGGAAACGGCGGCAAAAGAACTCTACCTCAAGGAGGACACCATCCTCTACAGCCGACCCGCGCTTCCCCCACATCTTCAACGCACCGTTGTCCGTATGACTTATATGGAAGGCATCTTCAAACCGAAGACGATTCTCCCTTTCGGTACCTGGCTCGATATTAAACACGAACCTACTCTGGAAACACTTGCCCTCCTACTCCACTGGATTGAGGACCATTATTCCAACCTGACTGTCTATCTCCCACGACCCGTAGCCTGGCATCCTCAGGATAAAATCCGTATTATTAACAACGCCCTTCATCAACTCTCCATGCTCGGCACAAACGGTGTTGAGCGCCTCTTCAGCCGCCCCCACTCCCCTCCTGGTGTCCGCGCCCTCCCCTCACTCCTATCAACACCCCTTGCCGACGCTGCCGCCATTCGCGACCGCCAAGAGGCCGTCAAGTGGCTCGCCGCCTGCCCCCAGAAACCATCCATTATCAAATCTCTCAAACAGCTCTACGATTTCCCCCGTATTCATCGCACAATTGCCCGCGCCGCCCTCAAAGCCACCGGTCTCTACCAACTCCACATTTCCTATAGTTCAATCACGGAACTCGCCTCCCTTCTTGCCGCGGGACCTTTCCACGCACACACTTTGGGAATCACTATAGGGAAATGTTCTAGTAAACTACGGGAACTATTCGACCGCGAGAAAGCACTGAAAGCGCAGGAAACACCGACAGATTGGGGCTTCTTGGCCGATGCTGTGGGACCACGCACGGCATCACTGGAGTATGAGATTCAGCGGATTCATGTGGAGGCGCACGAATGGCTGGCTGGGCTATGTCTTGGGGCGGGTTTGGACGCGCAGGCTCTCTGCTACCGAGCGACGGATAAAGTGACATATGTCGTTCATGGAACGAAGGCGAACCTAAAACGGATTGATGAATGGGGAAAACGGGTCCGAGATACGAATCCCTATCGTGGAGTCTCGGTGTCTTTCCAGAAAAGCGGTGGGAAACTCGAACATCCCATGTTGGATACATTCAATGAACGCCTGGATGCGAAACAGGCCGCCCTGGCTCGCACATTTCAACATGAGCTGACGGCGGCATGTATTTCCTACATGGAAGCGACGGCGGAACATTGGGCATTGTTAGAGGCCTGGGTCTCTAATCTGGATTGTATGGTCGCCTTTGCTGCCACCGCCGAAGCACAAGGTTGGTCATTCCCCACCATCCGCGATGGGTCGGCCGGTGCAGTTTCCGTGCGTGGCCTTCGCCATCCTCTCATTCAGGCACAAGCGACCCGTTCCCAACTCGTCACACACGACTTAGATTTAGGGAAAATGGATGGGACCCCTTCGGAAAAACACTATAGGGGTATGCTTCTTTACGGTATCAATGCTTCTGGTAAGAGTAGTCTCATGAAGGCGCTCGGACTTGCCGTAATTCTTGCCCAGGTCGGCTCCGCAGTCCCTGCCCAGTCCATGAACATCACACCCTATAGTGCTATCTCTACCCGCATTCTCAACCAGGATAACCTCTGGGCCGGCCTCTCATCCTTTGCCGTTGAAATGGGCGAGCTGCGGACGATTCTGACGGCGGCGGATGCGCGGACTCTCGTTCTTGGCGATGAGCTCTGTTCAGGCACGGAATCTGTGAGCGCAACGGCCTTGGTGGCGGCAGGGATTCAGTGTCTCCTGGGTGCGGGTTCGACATTTGTGCTGGCGACGCACTTACATGACCTGATGAAGTTGCCGGCCATTACGGATGCGGCGGCACTACGCATTGCCCATTTACGTGTTCATTATGATGCGGCGGCGGATGTGTTAGTTTATGACCGGACCCTTTCGGCAGGGGCAGGGGCGTCAAACTACGGTCTCACTGTAGCGAAGGCCCTCCACATGCCACCTGCTTTACTGGAGGCTGCTTACGGATTTCGGCGCACACTGCTGGGTGAAGACCCACGAGCAGGGAATTCCTATAATGCGGATGTCCTTCAGCGGGCATGTGAAGTATGTGGCTCGGTGTTGGCTAAAGACATTGAAGTCCATCACATTCAGGAACAACACGATGCGGTCAAAAAGACATGGAATGCGGATGGAACTGCCCTCCACGGCCTGCGGAACTTGGTCGCAGTCTGCCAACGCTGCCACGACGCTCACCACGCCGGCGCTATCACTATAGGGATGGTAAAGGATACATCGGCTGGGGCTCGGCGGATTGTGGAACATAGGGATGTTGCAACATCCGATGTTGCAAAAACATCGGCGGAGGCAGAACCAACTGTTCTCGGTTTTACATCGGCCGAGATTCACAACATCCAAAAAACATATGTCATGTATCCGAAACTGACATCAAAACTTCTTGCCTTCCAGATAAAGGAAACACATGGAATTGACATAACCCCCACACAAATCGCTACTCTGAAAAAGAAAAAGCTGCTGTAAATGAGCTAAAAGAATAATCCCTATAGTGCTACACTATAGGAATTGTTTCAGTTGATTTTTATTTGTTACTTCCTTCTGTATTGTGTTCTCTCGCGGAAACAGGGGGTTATAGGGGGCAGTTATGCCTCCTAGCGGAAGCGACCGGACCCACTGTAAAGTGAGCTATAAGTCCCCTGGGCCGCCGCAGACCCGCCCATACGAGGGGCAAACATCTGTGCCTGCTGCTGTGCGAGTCGAGCCTCTGCCGCAGCACGGGCCGCCTCCTCCTCCTTACGCGCGCGTTCATCAGCCTTAACCTTCTCAAATTCGGTCACTACATCCGGTGCGACCTTGAAGAGGGCCGTAAGTAAATAGGTGTTTTCTAGCTTCAGGTCATCAATCTGACGCTGGAGCTTATTAATTTCATTACGGACTGGGTTGGTTCCCTGGTAGCCAATACCACCGCTATTGAGGACAGAAGTCATTTCTATATATGCCGGTGTGGAATACACGCGCACACTTGAACGCGCTTGCTCTTGCTCTGCGAAGCTGAGCAATCCTGCGTGTGCGTGTCAGAGAAAGAGTAAGAGCAAGACAATAAAATTGAGCCCCAAGACCGAATCCACCATGCTTAAACCCTATAGTGCGAAATCAAGTAGGCAAATCTCAAGTAGGAGAAGAATGATTATTCCCATTCGTTGTATGAATTGTGGTTTCGTTATTGCCGATAAATGGCGCATCTATCAAGAGGAAGTTGCTCGTCGCAAGCAGGCGGCAGGAATGAATGCTCGTGAAGGTCCTATGATTATTGATGGAAGTGTCGCACCCGACACAGGAAAGATTCCAGAGACGATTGAAAATGCCGTATTCAAGGACCTCGGTTTCACGCGCTATTGCTGTAAGAAGCATTTCCTCACTCACCGCGACCTCACTGAGATTATTTCATAAGTGGGCAGCCAGACGGGCAAGTAGGTTGCCAGTCTGGCAATCAAGGCATCTATTTCTTTACGCATAACAGGATAGGACTTCATTATGGAGTTTTTTTTACCGAGTCTCCTTGTAATTTTGCTTGGGTCTCTTATTGCGTTTTTCGTCATTCCCAAATTCAGCCCTTTCATTCTGGCAATTCTGAGTGTGGCCCTTCTTACATTTGGCATCTATCATCATTACCGTCTCTTCAGCTATGAATATCAATACAGCACATGGCTCGACCAGCTGAAACCTTACGCAGGCATGATTATGATTGGCCTAATTGTTCTCATTTCCATCTTCTACTTTATTGGTCTCTTCAGCACCGGCAAGGCGTCGCCTCCCGCCATTAACAACTCCGTCATAGAAAATCTCCCGTCTGCCACTAGCGCAACGAATATGCTTACCGAAGGTATTAATAACACCATTCGTGCCGTGAATAACATGATGAATGGGCGTAACAACGGTAAGAAGAATAACGGTGGTCTCATGGAAAATATTACCAATTCGGCAGTGGAAACCTTTTCGAATGTAAAGAGTCTCCTTGAACCGGCGCCGGCGGTTGCCCCTCCTAAGCCCAATAATTTCCCACGAAACAATCGGGTCTAAACAATTGAAAGAGATGAGTATGTTATTCATTTCTTTCAAAAGTCGCATCCCTATAACAGGAATATGGCCATAAAATCCCGAAAACTTCCACGCGGCGTGGCCTCGAAGCGTTATGTAAAGACACGACGCACCGACAAGGGGGCTTCGAAATCAAAGGGCGCATCGTGCCAAAACATGGGCCTACCTGAAATCCGGCGTGGTCTCCAATACATTGAATCCTACGCGCAGACCGCCCTCGCGAAGACGGATAATATTCGCGAAGCAGCGGCAGACTACGCCCGTGAATGGTATGAGGTCTTCAATAAGAAACTCGAGCAAGCCGACGCCGAGGAGTATTTAAAGCACGCATCCGAGTTCCGCTTCAAAGGACAACAAAAGGGAAAGAAGAGCCGTCAAGCAGGTGGTTCTGCCCCCGTCGACTACCAAATGCGCCCTGGTGAAGCCGCACCCTATGGTGTCTTCCTGCCCTATGTCTCCGCTGGGTTCGGCATCGGTATTCCTGAAATGAGCAGCACTGACCTATGCGCAGCCGGCGGAACCCCCGCCGTCATGCCGTATCCTGATACCGGTTCAAACCTCATGAAGGGCGGAGCGAGAAAACGCTCTACCCAGCAGCACGGCGCCGGCATCATGGAAACCGTTACACAAGTATTCTCCCATCCCCCACCCCAGGCCCCCTCCTCCGTCCTTACCGACGCTGTGACTAGCTTCCGTGGACAACCGTTGCCCCCCGGTGGAGCATCCACTGTGCGAGCATGGAACTACGAGGCAGGAAACACCGCACAGCTAAAGAATGTCATCGAATCAGGAATTCCCACTCGAGTCTAAGACAGATATAATAATCCCCCATTGAATAATCCCTATAGTGCAGCACTATAGGGATTGTTTCTTTTAGAACAATGTTGATATAGAATTCGGTCTAAAATCATTAATTTGTTAGGATTTGTCGCTCATTTTTCACCAGAACCTAAATGTCCTTTCTAATAGAAGGGTATGATGAACCCAGAATGGTCTGGAGCTATTGCCCGTTCTGTGGCTACACAGGCGATTCATAAATACTTTACGACCCAAAATATTCCTCTTACGAAACATCATATTGACGGCTATGACCAGTTTATTCAACGGGACATGCAGTCAATTATTGCGGCAGAGAACCCAATTATTAATGTGAAAGAGCCATTTGGCGATGCGGCGGGAGGCTATAAATACAAGGTGGAAATCTATGTCGGCGGGGTCGATGGCACGGCCATTCGTGTGGGTGTGCCCACCGTTCGACTGAATGACGGCGAAGATGTCCGTGTTCTATTTCCAAATGAGGCCCGTCTGCGTAATCTTACCTATTCATTGCCAGTTCAGGTTGACATCTTCTATCGTGTGACCATTAAGGCCAGTTCAAATGACCCTACCCCTATAATTCACGAGGAGACAATTGTCAATTTCCCACTTGCGCAAATTCCTCTTATGCTTCACAGTCGCTATTGCCCACTTCACGATAAACCACAGGCAGCACTTGTCGCAATGGGTGAATGCCCTGAGGATAGCGGCGGTTACTTCATTATTGATGGGAGTGAAAAGGTTCTTGTGACTCGCCAAGAACAGGCATTTAACACTCTCTATATTTCTGAACAAAAGCGGGACCCCAATGTTCATTATTATACGACCATTCAGTCGCTTAACCCGCGCACTCGTCTTCTTTCACGCACAAGCATTAACTGGACCCGCGAGCGGACAAAGTATGTGATGCGCGAACAAGATTATGTTTATTTTCCGTCTGTTATGGAAGTGAAACTTCCTCAGGTCACAAAACCGGTCCCACTCTTTATCGTGTTTCGAGCACTTGGTATTCAAACTGACCGCGACATCATAAATACTATTTTTCCTGACATGGAAAGTCCTGAGGCAACAATGTTAATGGAACTCCTCAGCTCGAGTATGCATGCGGCTCAACCTATTCTTACAACATACGATGCCCTCACATATATTCAGCAATTCACGAAAGGATTTAGTCTTGTGCGTGTCTATGACATCCTCATAAATGAGTTCTTCTGTCATATTGACTTCCAGGACGATAAGAGAGATTTTACCCCCAAAATCGCCTTCTTGGCACATTGTGTTCGCTCGATTCTACGTGTCGTCAAAAAGCTGGATCCCACCACCAATAAGGACGATACCCGTAATCAGCGGCTTATTACCAGTGGCTTCTCCATTCAGCAACTCTTCCAGGGCATCTATGGTTCATGGCTCGAGGCATTCAGCCGCCGTATTAACGAGGAGTATAACTACCATAAACAGCAATATAGTGGTGAAAACTTTAAGGACCTCTTCGGTGCCGGCATGGTAAGTTTCATTTTCCGCCAAGGATTCATCGATGAAGGAATTATGCGGGCATTTAAAGGAAAGTGGGGCTCAGGAAAGGGGGGTGATGATGAAGAGGCCGGCGTGGTCCAGGCGTTGGCACGCATTTCCTATCTCGATTTCATGAGTCACTGCCGTCGTGTGGTCTCTGACTTCGACACCAGCCTGAAACTCACTGGTCCTCGTCAGCTCCATACCAGCCAATACGGTTATTTCTGTACGAGTGAAACCCCCTCTGGTGGCCACATTGGTGTAACCAAGAACCTCTCGATCTTTACGGCGATTAGTAACGGCATGATTCCCAATAAGCTCGTTCAGTGGCTTTATAGACGGGCCGGTGTAGTTGCCCCTAAGAATGCGACCCCCGCGCTAATTCGGCAAATGGTGCCGATTTTCCTCAATAATAGCATTATAGGGTATACTCCGCAACCTGAGGAATTAGCATCGGTGCTACGGTGTATGAAACGGACCGGCTGTTTGCCGCCTTATTCTAGCAGTGGCTTCAATCGTCGCACGAAGATGATTTTCATTTACACGGATGAGGGTCGCCCACTTCGTCCTCTCTTTAGTGTTCCTCTTCCTGACCCCCGCTGTATTCCTGTGGCGGCGTCGTGGCGTGACATTGTATGTGGAAACTTGCCGCAGACTGTGAATGTCAGCCTCCAGTCGGTGGATTTCGTCGATATCTATGCCGACCAGCCTGAAAAGACAGTGGCCGATTACATTACCGCTCTTACTCCCCACATGGGCGTGGTGGAATACATCGACCCATACGAACAGAATGAGGCCTATGTTGCGAATGTTCCTGAACATATTCGTGAGGGAGAGACGACCCACATGGAAGTACACGCGTCGTCAATTCTCGGTCTCCTTGGATGTATGATTCCTTTCGCCAACCACAACCAGTCACCGCGTAACCAGCTATCGGCCAGTCAGAGCAAACAGTCCCTTTCGATGTATGCGACCAACTTTCAAAACCGCTATGATAATAACGCCCACATCCTATGTTATCCTGAAATGCCGCTATCACGCACGGTCTACCAGGACTACATTGGTTCCGGTCGTATGGGATACGGACATAACCTCGTTCTTGCCCTCGCCATACACAGTGGCTACAACCAGGAAGACGGTATTGTCATTAATAAGTCGGCACTGGAACGCGGCATGTTTCGCAACATTAGCTATCGCACATACGAAGGGTTCGAAGAGGATGACCCCCTTGCCGGCACCAAGACCCGTATAGCCAATCCCTATAATACACCCGCCTGGCTCGATGTTCATGTCGGCTACGATTATAGCAAGTTGGACCCCAACGGCATTGTCAAACCTGGCTCCTATGTGGATGAAAACACGGTAATTATTGGTCGACATATGATGTTGCCGAATGGAGAATTTCGCGATGCATCCGTCACTCCCCAGGTATGGACGAGTGGCCGCGTCGACGAGGCAATTACAATGGTTGGTCCAAATGGACTCCGTATAGTGAAAATCCGTGTGGTCCAGGACCGGACACCAGAACTGGGCGATAAGTTCTCGAATCGCCACGGTCAGAAGGGCACTATAGGAATGATGGTTCGTGGGATGGATATGCCGCGCACCGTGGACGGCATCGTACCTGACATGATTATGAACCCCCACGCCATTCCCTCGCGTATGACGATTGCCCAGCTCCTGGAACAGCTCTTTGGGAAACTGTCGGCTGAGAGCGGGGCACTCGTGAATGCGACCACCTTCATGAACGAGGGGTCGCCCCATGAGCTGGTGGGAGATGCTTTGGAGGAACTCGGTCTCGAACGCTATGGAAATCAGATTCTCTATGACGGTATGTCTGGGAAGATGATTGAGGCGGCGATTTTCATTGGACCGGTGTATAATATGCGGCTCAAACACATGACAGAGGACAAGTGGAATGCGCGTGGGGCCGGCCGCAAGGAGCAGCGCACCCATCAGCCAACAGGAGGTCGCGGGGCACAGGGAGGTTTGAAGATTGGTGAGATGGAACGTGATGCGATTGTGGCACATGGCGCGGCGTCATTTACGCGCGAGTCGATGATGGAGCGGAGTGATAAGACGGAGTTCGTCATATGTAACGGCTGTGGGACGGTGCCGATTTATAATGAGCGTCAGGATTTTTATATATGTTCCTTGTGCGATGGACCAATTCAGTTTACTGGAAGTGCGCCAGATACATTGGAGCCGATTGTGCCGTCGAAGCGGAGTTCTGTCAGTTTCAGTCGTGTGGAGATGCCGTATGCTACAAAGCTATTTTTCCAGGAAATGGAGGTTTTCATGAACATGGGGATGCGCCTCTTGACATCACATGATGTGGAACGGTTGCCGGCGGTGGAGGATGTTCAGGAACTCACGGAGGAGGCGGCGGCTGATCTAGATGCCGAACTGCCTTTGCGGACTTATGCGGAGGTGGAGACGGTGGCCCCCTATCAGCCAAGTGCTGCTTTGCCGACAATTGAGGAAATTCGCGAAAATGTCGCGCAACTCCAGGTGGAACAACAAGCGGCAGTTACCGCGGAACGCGAGGCGCGTAGCCGTCGTGAGGCGGTCGAAGCTCAAATTATAGGTGTGAACAGTGAGGCTGGTACTGTGCTGGCCTCCGCCTCTGCACCAGGTCAAATACCGGTAAATACAACAACAGTCGGATTCACAAATACAAGTCTGATTACGCCACAGGCGACCATTCCTATAATGAATAACTTACAGAGTGTTCCTCAGGCCGCACCTCAGGCCGCACCTCAGGCCGTCAATCCATCAACAACATTTTCCACAACGGCAGAAGAACTTACATCAACATCTGCCCCACCTTCTATAATGCCAAACCTTGCTGTTCCTCAACCTGGACTCGACATTGTTCCAGGGTCCGCAACTGGAGGACCCACTTTTGTCGTTGATACCAGCGAAACCGCACAGAGTCTAGAGGGACTCCCCATTTTTTCAGCGGAGACTGCCCCCCGTGGGACAATTCTTGCCCCAGCGGCAACTCCCTTACAAGCCCCTATGGAATACACCGCAACACCCCGCCGCTCTCGTGGCCCTCGCCCCCCACCCGCGTATTCATCCTATCAGGCACCAGCACCGGTTCCGCCACCAGAATCACAACAAGTGGGCGGCGCAACCGACGATTCCTATAGTGGAAGCGGTGGCGGTGAATTCAAAGTGATTAAGCTGGAATAAAATTGAGGCTAAACGCTCCTCCACAATCTACACTATAGAAGATTCTTCCATTCATCCTCCTATATTAGAAATGGCAACCGTAGAAGAAAAAAACTATTCCTACCACTATAAACTCGTAGAGTCGCGTGCCATCATCCTGGAAATGATGGACGCTCGTGGTTATGATGTGACTCCCTACAGCCGTATTCCTCCAAAGGACCTCATTGAGCTCTCTGTAAATCCCGAGGCGCTCGGTATGATTCTTAAGCACCGTGATGATGAGAAACGACGCGCATCCATTCTCTATAGTGAAAAAAATATCAAGAACAGTCTTGGTCCTCTTATTGAGAAAGCCGTTCAAGAAATGGAAGAAGGTCGTATGACGCCTTCGAGTGAAATCATTTATATTATGACGAAGGACCTGGTGAATAAGGTAGACTCGTTTCATGAAATGTCGGCAAAGGCCTGGGCAAAGGCGAAGCTTCGCATCCAGTTCTTTGAAATCAACGACCTTGTGGCAAATCCTCTCAAGCACTTTCTTCAGCCGCGCTTCGACATTGTTCCTGAGGAAGATGTCGATTCTCTCTTGAAGAGTCTCTACATTCGCAATAAGGCGCAACTTCCTATTATGAAATATCATATCGACATGGTGGCTCGTTTTATGGGTCTTTTGCCCGGTATGATTGTGAAGATTACACGCCCTTCACCAAATGCGGGTCTATATGAGACTTACCGTGTTGTTGCGCTATAAGTGTTGCGCTCGGTTTTCCGTAATCATATTTCCTATGATTTTTTCCATGGAGAAATTATAGGAATTCCACTATAGGAATTGATTCTTATAATGGGTGATTGTGCACAATTAGATGGATTAAAAACGGCGGTAGTCTCCGCGGGTAGTCGTGTAAATGAAAACGACGCATCGACGCTCAATTCTTATCAGGCGGCGGTCACCAACCTTCAAAATAAAATCAATGATTGTATGAACAATGGTCCTCTTAGAGAAATTGGTATTCTTCAACAAGAAATAATAGGACTTCAGGCCGAAATTAAGACAGAAAAAACGGAGTTGGATATTGCTCGTGCCCGACATGAAGCGGTCATGGGAGGTGAAAAGAAGGTATCTGATTATCAGGGAGTGAGCGCACAACTGGGTTTCTTCAAGCCACTCCGAGAGACGAGCGTGGCTGTCCTTATTGGGCTAGGAATTTTCCTCATATTCCTTTCTATATATGTTCTTGGGGTTATGGCGAAGGGGGGTCCTGTATCAGGAGCATTGAATGCTGGTTTTGGGGCTGCTGGGGCGGGATTTTTCGCCGGCTTCGATAAGCGCTCATTCCTGTATGGTGTAGGTGTTGTGGGTGTTGTTGTGGGAACTCTGGCATATTTTGGTTTGTATGGAAAGCGACTTAATTAGAACGTGAGATGCGCTATAAAAAATCACACTTACATGTAGGATTTTTTATAGGAAGGAAAAATGCCGTGTGATTATACCATGCCTGCGGAGGTAAGCAATGTCATAAACATCGAAAAGGATATGCGAACTATTCCTATTGGGATTACGAAGACGGCGGCCCCAACAGGAATTACATTTGAAGCAACGGGGGATGATACCAATATTTACACACTTCTTCTCGCAGCAAGCTCTATACCGACTCCGAGTGTGTCGATGACAACTCGCACGGCAACAGCAGAGGACGGTATTTTTGTAAATGGCCCTCCTCGCCGTGAAGGCGGGCCTCGACCAATTTATTGGGTTCAAAATGGAACAAACGTGGCAAAATGGATTTCGAGTTGTAATGCCTGTGCTGGTCTCAGTCCATGCGGCGGAAATAGTCGGACTCTTACGAGTCTAGCATCGGCCGGATATGTCGAGGGTTCTACATTCAATTGCCAGGTAGATGTATTGGCTCCAAGTATTACTGCCGAACAAATTTCAGAGAAGTTCCGCGGAACTACAAGTGTTCCTGATAGTGCTATTGAGACCCTTCTTTCAAAATATGGATTCAGCCCACTCGCAAATATTCAGGGAACAACCTCCGAGACGATTCAAACCGCAATTACACAGTTCAATGTACGCGTAAATTTCACTTATTGTGCGTATGAGAAAATGTATAAGTTGGCCCTTACGAACTACTTTGATTCTACCACTATAGAGAATAAGAAGAAGGCTATTCTATTGAATCTTAAATTAAATATTATTATTAACGGGTTGAATCGTATTCGTGTGTATTTCCAGTCGAAGTCTGCTGCGCTTATGGCATCGACCAACGCAAACAATGATATTGCGTCTACGACGATTGACCTCCAGAACCAGCTTTCTGCTCTTACATCGAAGGACAGTGACCGCGCCTTATATACTCGTATGGTGGAATACACGGAGGAAAAGAACCAGGCGCATCGCAATTTGTTAGGACTCTATAGTTTTCTCAATCTTGTTGCTCTTGGGATTGTTTTTTATATTGCGCGGGAATAAATAGGAAATGGGTGTTGAAGACCAACTAGAAACATTGACAGACGCATATCTCAGTTCAAAGGCGGCGGAATATACTGGCGCAACGGTCACCGCGAAAGAGAAAATTTTGGATGATGTTACGAAACAATTTAATAATACATTCACAAGCGTATTTGAAATGACGAACTCCGCCGCAAAGGATATACAAGCGGCGGCGTTTTACGATACTCGTACAGCGGACTTCAAGCGTTTACAGGATGCGGTCACCGCCCGAACAAGTGGGGCAACGGAGGATCTTGATAAGGATATAAATAATGCTCGTCGCCAGTCGCAGATAAATGAATGGAGCGCATATAATAAACTGGATACTCTTTTTGTGTCTCAGCTTACTTTCATTGGGCTTGTTTTCCTCGCGCCGCTTCTTTATCTGAAGTCCCTCTATATTCTTCCGAGTGGGGTCTTTTGGGGAGTCGTATTTTTAATTTTCATTGCGCTCCTTATGACAATTGTGTGGCGTGTTCAATATACTGACAAGGCACGGAGCAATCAGTTTTGGCATCGTCGGCGTTTTGGGGATTATTCCAAAACTCCAAACACTGTGTGTGCCTAGGATGTAAACTGGTAAAAATTTAACTTATATGACCACTATAGGAAGTGATTCTATAAGACCTGAAAATGCCGTCGAAAGCCGAAATTGATGCCGCATTTGGCGTGTTAACAGGAAAAATGGACGCAATTGGAATTATTAATGAAAAAATCGCTGGTGGTAGTGCGGATGACCTTCAGAATCGTAAGGCCGCCCTTCAGAACCAAAAAGATGGTCTCGAAGATGAACTCGCTGCTCTCAGAAAAGACACCGAGAAATATAAGAAGCGCTTTCAGGAAGCGATTTTCTTTAAGCCGGTGCCTGTGGCCGGTTCTTTAAGCACCCTCCAGGACTTTGCTTTAGCGATCTTTGCCGTGGGATGGGTTCTCCTTGCCGCCGTGGTCGTAGGAGCGGGCATTTTTCAGCCTGGGGGTTCATGGAAACGTGGAGTGATTCTGGCCGCACTCATGTTTATTTTAACTGTCATCATTCAGAGCCTCATGACTTCTTATCTATAGGAGGTTGAGAGTGGTTAGAGGGGGGGGTATGTTTTTTTGACATCGAAACATCCAGATGTTTTTATGTCAAATAGTTTCCATGTTGTTTGGTTTCCATGTTCTTTGGATTCGATGTTCTATGTCAATTTTGAATGTTGATGTTCCATGTTCGATGTCACCGTCAACCCAATAATCCAATCCCTATAGTGCAACCCCAAAGCAAAAAACTATAGGAATGTATTTATTGAAACTCAAATCGCCCACCCTATAATTAATCCGAATCGCTGTCCTCATCCACTCCATTATAGGAATTGAGCTCGGATTCATTCTTGAAGACACGCATATGCTGATAATATGCGGGTGTGGTTACATTATTTCCGTGTGCGTCCTGTTTCACAGTAATCGGCTTTCCAAATTTCTCCTCCAGTCGAATCTTAATCTCAGAATCGGTCAAGTTCTTCGACTCGGTCTCCTTGCGCCAGAGCTTGAAGGCCGCAATCACCGCAATCACAGATGCCGTCGAACCCTCAGGTTTACGGTCCTTTGCCGATGCCACACGCACACGGTCGGCCAGGAACTTGTCAAAGGTGTCATAACTGCTCTTATACTCATTCGTATATTCATCCACCATTGCCGGCACCTTCTTAATACCATGGGGACAATAGCGGGTCTCATAATAATGGACGAGCAGACTGAAGAATGACTTCCGCCATCGGACCAACTTCTCCTCCAGCATCAGGTCCTTCTCATAAATGTGGCGCTCAGGGTCAATGAGGGGGTCGCCTGCCGCCACGAAACGCGAAGTGAAAGGAATCACCTTAATACGCCGCCAAGTGCCTCCATCCATTGACGCAATCTGCGGCATTCGGTTCGTCGCCAAGAAGATTTTGCCCGAGACCTTAATTTGCTCCTGGTCCTTGAATAGACCACGGGCCATCAAGGTATCACCACCAGAAAGCTGCTTAATAATAGCCGTATTCAGCTGTTCACGCTCGTCCGGTTCCGCCATATCAATGAAGCGGCGATTCTTAATCGTAATCAGGTCAGGATTTGCCGCGCCAGCATCCGGTCGCTTACGAGTAATCGTGGTAGTTGAGAGAGATGACGCATAGTCGCCGAGGGCATACTTCATCAGCTTCACAAACATCGACTTACCGTTACCACCTGAACCCGTCATGATGTAGAAGAATTGCTCCATATTATTCCCCTCCAGACACCCCGCGGCCAGGGTCAAGACGAAATCGCGCAGATCCTCATTGGGAAAGATGAGCGAGAAGAACTCCATGATTTCGGCAATCTGTGGGTCAGCAGGGTCATATGGCTCATACTCCAGCGCCTCCAGAGCCACATTATTGATGTTACAGACCCCCGCCTGGAAACTCACATAATCCTCTGGCGTGCCATCGCGCAACTCCGCCTTATAGCCCGCCTCCTTGCCATCCGCATCATATTGAACGACTCGCAAATGGAGAATGCCGTTCGCACACCCAATCTTGTAGGGGTCAGCATTCATCTTCTTGTGGAAGTCGTCATCTACAAAGAGCTGGACACACGACTTAATGACATTCTCCTTGAAGCTTTCATTATAGAGATTACGGGCGATTTCCAGGATTTGGGCCTGTTCCTTCATCTGCATCTCCATGTTGTCAGGATAGGATACCTTCTTTACTGCGTCCATAACATCCTGTGCGAGTTCGGTGGAGAGCTTGTTCTTAATCTGGAGAGCCTGGGGGACGAGACGCCATGTGTTGCGCGTGAACTCGAACCACTCCGTGCATCGGCTCTCCACATGGCACTTGTAGCGGTCATTATATTTCGCGTACACGATTTGCGCCAGGTGGTAATGAGAACCTCCCTTCACCACCTTTGAGATTTTGATAATCTGCATGTGGAGGTCGTTGCTCATCAGCTCCTTGTACGCCTCTGGATTATCCTCTTTCGCCCAGCGATGAAGACTCCCCTCTTTCAGCGCCTGCGCTCCATCGTGGCGACCTCCCTTTAGCCAGTCTCGCTGCATCTTGCCCACGCTCGACTCGCTAAATTTGGATGACTTACGGCTAAAGTCGACCCAGAGATTGAACATGTCGTCGCTCTCGTCAATGTTCCGCAGACACCAACCGACCCGCATCCAGCCATTGAAGTCGTCGGCGCGCTTTTCAGAGAGACATCCCATCACAAGCGCACGAAGAAATGTCTTCTTTTCTTGACTCAAATACGAATCATACATGTGCGCCACTTCTCGCATCGTCTCCTTCACCTGCTCCGTCAACTCGGCCACAATGAGGTTCCGTTCAGCCGAATCCGCACAGGCCGCCGTCGCCGCGCGTCCTTGTTGTTCTTCCGTCCATGATGTTACTTCATCTGCCGCTTCGGCCCGCAAACGGCTCACCTCCGCAATCTTGTAGCGAATCGAAAGCATTTCCATTAGCATCCGCTCATTGTATTTGTCCTTCGCCTCGTCGACCCATTTCGACTTCTTCACATCATACTTATAGATGAGTTCCACCTTGTAGGCACCCGTCTTTGGCTTCGTTTCACCATAGAAGAACCAGCCCACCTTGCGATAAATGTTTGCGTCATAAACATCCTCCACCTTATTCACATACTCCAAGTCCTTAAAGGTATTTCCTATAATGTCATCCTCCAGCAACTTGCTACGGAGAAATCCCTGGTGCTTGTCAAGAAGCGTCATGTCAGGGCATTCAATGTGAATACCGTCCTTGACAATTCCCTTTTTTCCGTCATTGTAGGCCTGGGGGCGGAGAGTTACGAAGAATCGAAGCTGCCGTTTATCGCCAATGTCGACATAGGTCACCAGCTTTTGAACATAGGACTCCAGGAATCGCCGAATCTGGTCGTGCGTGAATCCGTGACGAAGGGACGCATCGCCGTCAAAGTGGAAGTCAAGATCTACCAAGAGCGGCACCACACCGTCCCCCCGCGGCTGCTCCACGAAACCGAACGCATCCTTGCCCTTCACAAAGATGTGGTCATGAAGCAGATTCAGAAATTCCTCATAATCATCGTCGCCTACACACCAGGAACCCTTCATTGAACCCATGCCCGTAAAGGTGGGGTAATGACCGGCCTTCTTGTCGGCGCCGTGAGATGCGAGGAATTTTTCCATGGTGCCTGCCGCGATTTCTAATATATTACGTGTTTGTATAGTTTGCCGCCACACCCGCGCCGGTTGTTCAATTTTATGCTCCCCACAGCTCTTTATTACAACCTAAACAATTGTAGTGAGGAATCCTCTATAGTGCTTCATTTTATGGTATGACCGCGGGTCTGCGTTTGCGACGAATATATTTGGATAAAAAAGAACTCCAAGAGAACCCTTATTATAAGACTATAGGAATATACTACGATGTATCGGTGGAGTCGGCGTTAGTATATGGTCCGGTTGGTTCCGCATATGAACAGTTTCCCTTTTTCTTCAGTGTCGAATTTCCAGAGGAGTATCCTCTTGTTCCGCCACAGCTCCGCTGTTGCACGGCATTTGGTCGTGCGGTAGTTCATCCTCTGTTGGCCGCTGGAGAGGTGGTCGAGTTTCCCGCTCATTGGTGGCGTCCCCACTACCGCCTGGGTACTGCCCTCACCGCGATTCAGGGGCTTCTTTGTGGGGAATGGCCATTGGCGCATGATTGTGCGTATGGTGTTACGGACTTGTCCATGAATATACACTATAGGAATTATGTTCGAATGGTGGGGTTAATATATTCCTATAGTGTGGCTTCTGGGGAACGGCGGTTGCGTGCGGCGTCGGCGGGGCTCGTGGCGCGGGTTAGGGAGCGCCTTGGGGTTAGCGAGCGCCTTGGGGTTAGGGAGCGCCTTGAGGTTAGCGAGCGCCTGGGTGTCGGCGTCGCAGATTCGCTACCCGTCGATGAGAATTATCTTCCCTATTGTTTGACTGCGGTGGGTTTGATAGAAAAATTGAGGGCGGTGCGTGACTCTTACTTAAATATAAAGAATACGATTATTATAGGGGAGGCTACTGAAAATGCTGAAGTTTTGTCCGAATAATGGCTGCGGCTACAGTCTCTATATTGTGATGAAGGATGACGAGGAGCGGACGCTGATGTATGAATGTAAGGCATGTGGCTATACGAAGACGGAGACTAGTGGAGGTCTTATTATGGAGACGGTAGTTCAGGAACAGGCGTCTGAATCGTATAAGGTATATCTTAATGAATATACTCTGAAGGACCCGACGCTCCCTCACACGAAAACACTGAAGTGTCCGAATGATGGGTGTGCGTCGAATGGCGCTGGGGCGTCACCGGATGTCATTTATATTAAGTATGACCCTGTTCATATGAAGTATCTATATATTTGTACACATTGTAAGACCCATTGGCGGACTCGGTAAAGCCTTGGGCTGTCTCGTAAAGCCCTTGGGCTGTCTCGTAAAGCCTTGGGCGGATTCAGGTCGACTTCAAACTTTTTTGCGTGTGTTTGAAACAGAGCAGATACAGAGCTTAAAGACATATATCTACTATATGGTAGGAGCGTAGCACAATTGGTTAGTGCATCCGTCTTATACGCGGAAGGTTGCGGGATCGTGCCCCGCCGTTCCTATCATCCTTTATATGAAATCATTCAATAATTTCATATAATTTCGCCACAAGGGCTCAATCAGCGTCATGCCGTTTGGCATTCCTATAATGCTCACCTTCCTGGTTCGCACCAGCGTCATGCCCTTTGGCATTCCTATAATTTCGCCACAAGGGCTCAATCAGCGTCATGCCCTTTGGCATTCCTATAATTTCGCCACAAGGGCTCAACTACCCCACGACCGATTCCAATTGTAATATTTCAGGATAAGCCGCCGCAATGTCCGTCAGGACGCCAATCGGCCGAGACCATGGTGCCTGAAATGATGCATTATTCACCATATTATATGTTTGCGTGAGTTCCTTATCAATATCCGAGCTGAGCCATAGTGCCCAATCCTTTCCTCTCACATCCGTGAGCCATCGCTTGAACAATAACCCCGCCCCAGGAGTCAATGCCCGTCGAAATGCCCTTACATTCCAGAGGTTCGCGAAAATGAGAAACATATCACGTCCTACTTTGGGACACATGTCGACCATAGAAGGAAGAAACTCATTTGCACTCAAAAGAAGTCGCGGCCGGTCCAGTTCCCCAATACAGGCAAATCCAAAATCAATCAACACCGCACGAACCGATGCTGTAATCTTTAATTTCACATGAGGGCTACAATGGACAACCACATTTTCAAGCGGCTCCTCCTTCACCATAAGAACATTATTAAGCTTCAAATCACGGTGATTGAGACCCAACTGTGCCTCAAGTATAAGAATATATGTCGCAAGCTGTGCCACAATTTCAAAAACCATTATGTCATTCTCTCGACATTGGTGCTTCCATTTCATGTATGAAATTAAATAATCACCAAATGTCAGCACAGGTTCCACATTGTCCATTGTAAAACATACGCCGTAGCGTGGATGCTCAATAATGTCATATACTTGCGGAACCGCCCAGTCAAGTCCATACGCACCTAGTATGTAGTATGCCGCCTGCTGTAGACATGCCTCCTCTTTCAAAGAACGCAGGCCCGTTTTTAGTAAATAGCTACCATAACCATTCCGTAACGAATAATAGAGCATTCCATAATTACCCTTGTCCGCAAACCCCCCAAATTCTAATCCTATAGTGCTTGTCTCTTGGCCGAATCTACGAGTATAACTATAGGAATTAAGTTCAGTATGTCCGCTGAGATCTCTTACTAGTTTTGGAGGCTCATACGCACGAATTAGGGCAGCAAGAATATATGGCACCGATTGGTCTCGGCTAATAGGCGCAGACGAGGCTGAACCTGGGGCACCGGTCGCCGTAGAAGTAGGAGAAGAGAGAAATTTTGTGAAAAATTCGCGAAATTCATTTGCCCCTGGAGGCTTGAAAGTCTCCATCTATTAATTTACCTCGGTTTCATTATCAGAAAATCGGCCCGCTAATATATTTCTCCCTTCGATAATCCTTGAACTAATGACTCGAGTGCCCGTCGGGCTGGGCTCTGATTCGCTGGCGTAGAAAGAATATAGGCAGCAAGCTCATGTGGATGTTCCGCGACTGCGGTTGTCCCATTGACCCCAAAATAGGCGTCAAACCCTGGTGGCGATGATGTGTACATATTTTTCGACGGTATGTGCCACCAGACATTACGAGTTTTTTTCAAATCAGGCACATAAGAACTTTCAAAAATTGTATAAGGAACCCATTCCTTACGCCAGGCATATGTGGGAGCACTATAGGTATCTGGATTTATGCGTCGACGGTCAGCATACGGCTTCGGCAAGGCAGGCGGCGCAACAGCGGTCCATTCCCAGGCCTTCGCATAGAGCGCAGTCCATTCATCCTCATGGAGTCGCTGACTCACATGGATTCGCTCATGTGTGAGAGTCGTGCGACCAGCCTCGGATGTCAGGTCCGTGCCGGCAGGTATACATATATAATACGGCGGACGGGTATGAGGTAGCCCTCCATCGGCCGTCGGATTCATAAAGATCACTTGCCCATTCGGCCACGGCGTGTCGGCCGCCTCCAGCGGAACAACCTCCTGCCCTGTGAGTGTGGCCTCCTTATACTCGAACCCCGTGGGGTCGACCGATGTAGGATATAGACCAGCAGGCTGATAGAGCTGCCCCTCGCGCGCCTTCTTATTCAGTGGTGACTCCTCTACCGCCGCCTCATACCCGTCCAGCCGCTCCGCCCACGCCAACGCCTGCACGCCCTGCCCACAACATAGGGGAGGACGGGGAAGTTTCATGGTTGGTTGCGCAGCTTCATCCGTAGTGCTCGTGACAAACATCTCCTTTGATAATGCGAAGCCCATAGTTACTCTCTCAAGAATCAATTCCTATAGTGTGAGTCCTGGTTTTTTACATGGGTTTTTTACATGGGTTTTTTTACATGGGTTTTTTACATAGGGATGTAATTCGAAATCGACATTGGAAATCAAACATCAAACATCTGACATGAAACATCTGGAATCAAACATCTGGAATCAAACATCGAAATCTCCCTCAAAGAAACATACCTATAGTTCTGAACTATAGGGTATGATTTAGTGATTATACATGGGTTTCTTTTCCATGTAAAAATATAATCGAATTTCATCCATTACATCATCTATTACCCTTTCACATCGGCCTTCGCCTCCGCCTTCAACTTCTTGTCCAGTGCCTTCACAATCTTCTTTTGCGCATTTACAGTCACCGACGACATGAAGAACTGGTCGAGTAGGGTCTGCTTCTGAACGGGACGAGGAGCGACGGTCGCTACAGAGGGTGTCGCCTTCGGCTTCGGCGCAGATGACGGTGTGAAAGTGAGTTGTCCACCAGCACCAGCGCTTAATCCCTTGAACAGGCTCATAAACTGTGCCTTGCCGCTGTTCTTGTGCGCATTAATCGCATCGCGTAAGAGAATCTCATATGCCGCCGCCTCTCGTTGTGCCGCCGCCTTTTCAGGATTCGACGACCAACCGGCCGCGGGGGGACCACTGTAGCCAGGCATACGCTCCAGCATAATACCAAACATCTGAATCACTGGATTACTAATCTGGTTTGTGATGTAGAACATATAGTCCGGTTTCAACCCCTTCTCTTTAATGTAAGTGGGATGCTCAATACGGTCCCCCTGTAGGTCAGCGGCTTGTTGACCAGTCGGCGGCTGAATATAGATGAACGGAATACGGTCCCCAATCGCCGGCGCCGTTCCTGGGTCACGCGCGGCCATACGGTCGGCCAGCACCTTATGCGCAACACCCTGCGGATTCGCATACTCCGCCCGCAGACTCTTGCTGATGGTCAACGGACCGAGCCCATATTTCCCCTGAATCAACTCCACACACGATCGCTGGACGAAATCCACCGCCTTTGGAACATCCTTCTCCTTCAGCAGAATCTCCACCGCTCCACCATACACCTTCTTCACAATCGGCGCATAATCACGCCGCTTCAGCGCAATCCCCATGGACGCCTGCGTATAATGGTCCAATTCCTCATACTTGTGACCCACATACCGCTTCTTGCTGAAAATCAGGAATGGCCAATACACCTTGTCAAACTCAAAGTCATGTGGCGCCTTCAACGCCTTCGTCACCAACTGACCCGCCTCCTCCGTGAGGTGAATCGTCTCCTTCAGCGCCGCTTCGCCCTCTAGAGGCTGCCCTGTGGATGGGTCCTTGGGATTGAAACAGACGAAGAGAGAATCCGTATTGTGTACCACCAAGGCACCAGGCCCTACGGAGAAGTGATGATTCGCCGTCTGAAGGTCGTAGATGTAATAATCATCCTCATACCCTATAGTGTCAGCCTCCAGATCCGCCATATAAATAATTTCATTTGACGGTTCTTCCTTCCGCACCGTAATTCTAAGAATCCCATTACTTTCATTATAGGAATAGTGAGGATAGAAACCGGCCTGGCGAATCTCAATACATTTCTCCGCAATTGAAATCTTTGACGCCATTTCCAATTTATAGCCATAGATTACACCCTCATAAATATCGGTAGTTTTACTACTGAACGATGAACTATAGGAATGATTATGAAGTAGGTTTACACCTACTCCCACATCCGTCGGCTTCAGCTCAAGCCCAGCGCCGGCCCCAAGAAGGGAATGGTCCTCAGAACAATCTACCATGCCTGCGGATGTAATAACACGATACATCTTTTTTCCAGGCCCCAGCCGATGACGAATCACGCGATGAAGCGTCGTCCAACCAGCATCCGTCCAGACTTCCACAGTGTTTTCACTATAGGAAATATCTTCCTTGGTATCATGCCACTTCTTCCATTGGCCCTCGTTGTTCGTCAGTGAAGCCAGTTCTCCTATAGTGCTAAGCATAGGGTCTCCTCCAACCCGCACATAAATCGGTGTATCCGCAGTTACAGAATCCCCATACACAATCTCCGCTCCATTCGGCCCTGGGGCTGTATGAGAACTATGAATACCAGACGACGCACAACACCGCGGGTTTTCAGATTCAGGCCCATAAAACCGCAGAATCACATCACGCGCAAACATAATCTGTTTTCGCCCATATGCCGTGACCGAGGCAGCCAGATACTGAAGCCGCAGCTTGAATGTTGCCGAACCCAGCTGACCATAGAGTGAGTTAGCCGTAATCTTATATGCGTTCTGTTCCGAGTCGAGGAGCGCCTTCTTGAAAGGGTCAGGAGTCTTCTTGAGCTCCTCGCGCTTCGCCTTACGGGCGGCGAGCAGCAGCGACACAATCTGCGGCACCATTCCCACTGAATCCTGGGAGTAACGGCAAATGCGTGTTCCAATCTTCTTATTTTCCGGATTCTTGCGCTTGTCTTCAGGGTCAGGCACAAAGAGGTCGAAGGCAATGTCCGTATATTCGACACCCTCCAGACCATCATAGTCGTCTACCCCTGAGCCATGTTTATAGGAACTGAGCCACTCCACCTTCATGAGTCGCCCCTCCAGGTCATAGTCCTTCACCCACACGAGTGTGTCGAAACTAATGTTTTCACTAATCATCGTCGACGGATACAGCGACGCAAAGTCCGCCACACCCACGGGCACCGTCGCAAACTGCGGAGTTGGTGTCAGGACAATGGCTCCTTCATAGGAGGCCGACGCCCCTTTCGGCGCACCAATCACCTGAACAGCGTATCCCTTCTCATAACAGTATTTGAAGATGAGCGACTCAATCTTAATGCCCTGGCCGCGCAAGAAGATGTAGGAAACCGGCACAGAACATACATTGGCCATCGACATGGCGTAGTTGAATACCTCCAGCTTCTTGAACAGGTCAAAGACCAGTGCACAATCCTGAACACAGTATTTCGCGATCACAGCACGGTCATCCGCCGACCCGAGGTGAAGCTTGAACATTTCCGCCGGCGACACATCGTCCTTCACAATCGCCCACTTGGCCACCTCCACCGGTTCCACATCCATAGGAATCCCTATAGTGAAAGTCTTGGCCTCCTCATTCACAGAAAGGATGGGGGTCTTTTCACACAGATTCGCCCCATCCTCACTCAATAATACCACAGCAGCTCCCACAATAGGGATTTGCTTCTTGGGCTTGTATGTGATGACCCACTCCTCCGCATTGGACGCCGAAAGAGTACAATCTGTCACATCCTCGCTGAGGTAGAACCGCGAGGTGTCGTCCAACTTATACGAGGCCAGTGCGGCACTCCGTTTAATGTGGTGGAAGACATCAATCCGCAAGCGACCGGTCGTCGTCCAGAGATAGAGGAAGTTATCACCCATCGCACTCGACGAAAGACGCTTCTCCTCCAACTTCATCACGGACCCCTCCAACCGATTCAATGCCTGGACGGCGTCATCCTCCGTAATGGCCAGTTCCTCCATTCGATTCCACATATAGCGCTCATCAAAACCGAAGATATTGTAGCCAATGAAGATGTCGACATCCGCTACGAAAGCACACCAGGCTTTGATGAGCTCCGCCTCGTCGTCAAATACATGGACTACCGCATCAGGCACCGCTGAACAAGAACCAAGGACGAAAATGTGCTTCTCTGCTGGCTCCGTGGTGCCGAGCCGCTGGAGAATCGTCCCAATCTGAATTACGGGGTCGCCCTTCAGAGGGAATCCACCGTCAAACTGTTTCGAAAGAACGGAACCAATAATCCGCAGCCGCTCGTCACGCTCCTCTGAGCGGTCTTTAAACCCCGTGGCCGTGAGCGGCTTAAAGGCACCGACGAGGCGCTTATTATTAACAAGGGCACGGAGCTGGGTCTGGAGGGCCTCTGTCCGCTTGCGACCCTGCGGCCCCTGAATGGCGATTTTATAACAGGCGGCGGGCAGCGTATCCTCTTCGACGGCAGGGTCGACCGCCTGACAAAGGAGTTCCAGGAAGCGTTCAGTGACGCTGTCTTCTTGCGCTGTCTGGCTAAGTGTCGCGCTCGTCTGGCTAAGCGCCGCCTGGTAAAACGGCCGCACACAGTTCGACCACGAGCGCTGGGCCAACGGAAATTCCCCAGTACTTGACCAGACTTCAATATCCCACGACGCCACCGTAAAAGGTGCCGTGGGCGCCGGCGGGACGGCTGTAGGAGATACAGATTCCCAATCGGCATCAATACAAATAGCATTCCCTATAGTGTCTTCCTCAGTAACATAGTCTGCCTCCGTCTCCACTGTTACCCAATTACACGGACTCAGGTTCCGCAAATGGAGAAACCGCAGCAACGGGTCCAGATTCGCCTCATATACTAGCGGCGGCGTGTTCCACGGACTCCCCAGCTTTGGCGTCCGCATTTCAGAGAAGGATACAGGGTCATTCTTATCATTCAAGAAGAGACGCTTCGCCTTCTGAAACAGCGCCGCCGAAGGCACACTCACTTGAATGAAATTGAATTCCGTCCGCATACTGTAGCCGAAGAGACGCTTCTTCTTCACCAGCGTCAGTTCTACAACCTCCGCCGCCGCCTCCCCCAATTGCCCCTTCAAATAATCACCAATTGCCTTCAGCGCCCCCTTACGAGGCAGGTCCGCCGGCACTTCCAAGTAGAAGAAGGGACGGAATCCACGGACCCGTGTACATACACGCCGGCCCTCCACCGTCGAACCGAAAAGGGTAATGACCAATCGCTTTTGCGCAAGAGATGAACTATAGGGATTGGACTTCTTGGGGGCCTGCGGGCGTTCATATTCTTCATCCGATGCCTCGGACGCCGTCTCATAGGCCACTTCCACCGCGTCCTCGGTCTCCGCCACTACCTCCTCGTCGCGCATGGCGCAATCGAGAAGATGAAATGATGTTGAGACAGTGGAAGAACTCATCTTATATATACAGAAGTCATTGTGTATGATAGTTTGGACGAGAAACACGCCGATTCAATTTTATTATATCGACCTAAAACAACGGGGATTAACTAATAATAATTACATCTATAATGGAATTTACAGAAGCAAAGGCTGCCGCTCTGGAGGATATTCGTGCCGAGGAACCTGATAATGGGGTTCATGCCGCTTGGATTCGTTCGAAGACGGCTGCGGCGGAGCGAATGACCGAAACGACATATCAGGCAGTAATTTGTCGAACGGAAAAAGATAAATGGGATGAGGACTATCAAGTGGCGCTTCTTATACGCCACTACATGAATGGAAGTGTGCTGAAGAAGCGTGAAGGGAAAGAGACAAATTAATAATTCCTATAGTGAAAACATTATAGGGATTATGTGTTAAGCGCGACGAGTACTGCGCTTTTTGCTTGTTTTTGTCACTTTACGAGTCTTTTTACCTTTGGAGCCGCGCTTGGTTCGCGAGTTACGCTTGGTTCGCGAGTTACGCTTAGTAAGATATGCGGCCGTTCCGAGGAGAAGAGCGGGTGCGGCAGCCTCGGAGGCGACCGATGTTAATAGTCCATAGAGACCACCTGACCCACCTGTTAGGCTTGAGCCGCCTCTTAGGCCTGACCCGCCAAGTCTACAACCGCAGTTTCCACCGTTCATTACTTGTGCCGGTGCCTTATAAAAAAGACTGTTCTTCTCTTTTGTGCGATTCTTACTTTCTTCAATACTATCATTTGATGTATCTGGTGGAATCATGCTTCCATTTGTGGATGGCGGCATATTTTGAATGGCATTTTCAATGTTATTATTCATCTGAGAATTCAAAGGACGGGATACATTCATTGAACTCGTCTCTGGTTTCGCACCGGTTGCGGACTCAGGTAGACCATTTTCAACAATCGAATTCATCATCTTCATGTTTGTATGGTCAGGCACCGTATTACTCCCATTTCCTTCCCCATCCTTGAAATTGAGGGCCTTATGCGCACGACTTACAGCAATCACTGAAGGGTATGCTTCAATTTCACCATTTTCAATGCCGAGTGATGGATATACATCATCCCGAACTCGCGCAATTTGAATAGAACGATTCTTATTGTTTTCCAACTCGGCAAACTTCGACTTATATGCCTGACAATGTCCGCACCAATCAGCATAAACGAAAATGAGCGTAATAGGTCCCTTCGCAATACGCTTCTTCAACTCCCCAACAAGCTTCGCATTATTTACATCAACCGGCGGCATAATGGAACCCATTCGGGCATTCGCAGAGCGCGTTGCTCTTTTCTTTGCTGGAGCCATCCTTCCTATTATATCCAGACATAAAGTAGATATGGACTTTTTGGTCATCATTTTATCAATTATTGTGGTCGGTGTCCTATATATTTACATAAATGGGAAGATGTATTTGCCCGAGAGTTTCCGCACGATAGGAGATTATGACCCGAATGTGAAGGATGTTTCTGATGATGAGGGGGAAGATGAGGGGGAAGATGAGGCACCCGCCAACACAGATGAGGCCGGCTATAATGTGCCCCCCAAAGGCGCCGAGTCGGCGGCTGTCCAGGGCATTACCCAGCGCGTGACGAAGCGCAGATCGTTTGAATATCCGACCGAGGCGGTGGGGGCAACCTTTGATGACGCAAATGTGATGCGCCCCTATATGACAAACGAGGACCAATATGGTGATTTTGAACAGGACTTCATTATGATGAACGAGGGTGGATACAACCCCAGTAAAGACGCGATCAACGCCGCTCGCCGCCGCTACCCTTTCGACTGGTCTCAGCTCCCCCCATCAGCGAATCAATATCAGATGCAGCAAATGCTCTTCGCTAAGGAACCGGTCAATCAGGCGGCGCCTTACACTGCCGAGACCTTCAAGGATATCGAGGCACGCGACCTGCTCCCAGGCGACGGCGAGGCGGAGGCTGAGCGGGAACGCAAGCTCCTTTCCTCCTATGTCCCTGTCACCGCTTCCGAAGTCGCCGCACCGTCCATCCAGTCCGTCGAGGAGCTCGTCAAGAAGATATATGACCCTCAGGGCAAAATTCCTATAGTGAAACAGCGTGGGGATACCAATGTATATGAGATTTATGAAGTGAAGGAGAAGAACCCGAAGATTGTATATGAAGATGATGCGGTCCGCGGTGTCGCGAATCCCCTGGAGCCCCTCCAGCCCCTCAGCCCTGATGTTCCGAAGTATGTGGAAATGCCGACCGACGCCAGTCTCGGCCTTGCTCCTGTCTCCGAAAAGGCGAAACTTGCCCGCAACTCCTATGCAACATGGGATCCTACCCTCGAAGGTATTTTCGGCAAGAATCTTACATGGCAAACCTGGGGTTAGGAACGCATACATATAATATTTACATAAACCATTCCCTACAGTTCAGAACTATAGGGAATGTATTTTTAGAAAACATCGATGTTTTTTACATCGACATCCGATGTCAGGATGTCAGGATGTCAGGATGTCAATGTAAAAAACATACCCATGTTACATCCTAAACCTAAACAATCTCTACAGTGTTACACTAAAGGTGTTGTTCTTATGTCCGTTATTATTGATAATCGCGAGCGCGATTTGATGCGCATCTTTCGCGATGATGCTGCCTATGTAGTTCGCCAGTTGGATGTTGGTGATGTTCATTTCTGCTGCCCTGGCGCGGATGGCGGTGAACAGAAAACGGTGGTAATTGCGGAACGAAAGGCGGTGGCCGACTTGGAAGCGTCTCTTGTGGACGGCCGCTACCGTGAACAGCGGACTCGGCTCTTGGCGACATGCGCCGAGAAAGGAGCCGCGCCACTCTACATTATTGAAGGCCCCCTGGACCGGCTCAATGGTCGTAAAACAATTCAGGAACTCTGGGTCATCTTGAACCGCCTTCAGATGCGATACCGTGTGGCCGTCGCACTCACGGAGTCAGTCGACCAGACAGCGGAGTATATTCGAACCCTTGCCGCACAGGTCACCGCCGACCCCCGTTGTTTCGATGCCTCCACAATCGAAAATTCCTATAGTGCATATGTGAAGACCAGCAAACGGGCAACCAAAGAGGACCCGCGCAATTTCTTTGTGGCGGTGCTGACCCAGTGTCCTGGCGTGAGCGCTGCCGTGGCGGAGGCCCTGGTGGAACACTATAAGGATTTACCGGCCTTGATGGCTGGGTCTGCGGCGGATTACGCGGCGGTCGTGAAGCCTGGGGGGCGGAAGGTGGGGAAGGCCGTAGGGGAACGCCTTTGGGGACTCCTACATCAAGGGGGGTCTTCGGTTGGTGCTGCTGTGGCAGAATAAGATGCGTTTCGGTCGGCAAAAAAAGAATCACCGGTTCAATTGGTCTCATAGTATAGCGGTAAGTACGCTCGGCTTTGAACCGAGAGAGCTGGGTTCGATTCCCAGTGGGACCTTCGTTCCTCTTTCAGAAGAACCCTTTTGTGGCACTATGTCCACACCCCTTATGAAAATCCATAGACTTGTATTTTCATAATCCTCCCTGCGTTTAAAACACAGAAATTTAAAACTCCGGTTCAATTGGTCTTATAGCTCAGTAGGTTAGAGCGTCTGCCTGTTAAGCGGAAGGTCCGTGCTCTTTAGAGCACCCACCTTAACACTTGCTCCGCAAGCGGAAGGTCACAGGTTCGAGCCCTGTTAAGACCGTCATTCTCCATAGGAGAGACATCATTATGAAATCAATGAATATCATTGGATTCATAATTAAAACTATCCCTATAGTTCAATACAAATGTTTACACTATAGAAATTTACATTAGTGCTGGGTCTGAAGGCATCGGTTCTTCGACACTAACTGGTTCTTGCGGGGCGGCAATCACTGCGGGAGTTGGCGCTAGAGCAACTTCAATATCTTCAGTGGCGGTTGATGGAGGAGATACAGTCTGAATAGGAATTGTTGGGAGTGGACCATCTACAAATGGAGCTGGGGCTGGAGCAGGGGCTGGTGCTGGTGCTGGAGCGGGTGCTGGCGCGGGTGCTGGTGCTGGAGCTGGCACGGGTGCTGGGGCTGGTG